>JGI24422J19971_10000721_pt1 | contig 18954 bp, 18 predicted proteins | sample DeeMarSWOR152_54_FD_19971 | JGI IMG/M metagenome (IMG submission 19971) | reverse complement strand
GTACTTTTCTTGCCTTTTGATCCTAAGACATTCATTTGGATAAGGCCTGACCCCGACATACTCGCCGCCCGACTCTGTCGGGTTCCCTCGAAGAGCGAATTCCGAAGGCTAAATCTTCAATGGTCGCTGCGGATAATAATCAAAACCTGCGATTGAGCAACGAATTATGGGCATATGGAGATGCTTGCTTGTTGTTTTTGGAAATTACCTCAGGCTTTATTTCTAAAGGATGGGGACTTCTTGACTCACATCATCATGGATATTAATATGATTTTCGATGGAAAAAATAAGCCGCCTCAATCCTATTTTTGAAATAGTTAGGTCTTTTCCCAATAGAGTCAACAAGATATTGATCCAGAAGGATAAAAGACAGAAGAAAATAACCGAAATCATCCACCAGGCTAAAGCCAAGGACATCCCCCTTCTTTTCGTCCCCAAACAAAAACTTGACAGGCTGGACCGGAGCCATCAGGGTGTTGTGGCTTTGCTGACTCCAAAAGAGTTTTCTTCACTTGATGCTATACTGTCTTCAGCAAAGGTTCCCTTTCTTGTTTTGCTGGATGGGATAGAGGATCCCCAGAACTTGGGAGCTATTATACGCACGGCTGAAGGAGCCGGGGCGGATGGAATTATACTGCCTGAAAGGAGATCCGTTGGTTTATCAGAGACGGTTTCCTTGGTATCGGCTGGTGCCCTGGAATACATGAAAGTGGCCAGAGTAAAAAACTTGGCCAGAACCATGGATGATTTGAAAGACCGGGGAGTTTGGTTTGTGGGAGCAGAAGCCGCAGGCAAAGAATATTGGTATGAATTTGATTATAATCTGCCTGTGGGGCTTGTCTTGGGCTCTGAAGGCAAGGGATTACGGACTCTCATCAGGAAGAAATGTGATAAGATTCTTTCCATACCTCTCTTGGGTAGTATAACTTCTCTTAATGTTTCAGCCGCTGCCTCGATTTTTCTTTATGAAGCTGTCAGACAAAGGAAGAAAAGAGAGGATGAATAAATTCAAAGCAAAAAGAGTAGTTGTAAAGAGAGAGGAAACAAGATGCCAGAGGAGAGAGCGCTCTGCAGGAAGGTCGTTATCTGTAAGGTTGGTCTTTTGATGAGAAATGATAGGGACCTATCTGAGAGAGAGCTGATTGATTTAGTCAAAAAGGGAAGCAGAGAAGCCTACCAGGAGATTGTTAGTCGTTACATGAAGAAGGCTTATTACATTGCCCTGAGCTATGTCCATAATCACCAAGATGCCTTAGATATTTCCCAGGAGTCTTTTATAAAAGCCTTCCGCAAAATAAAAAGTTTTAGCACCCAAAAGCCTTTTTTTCCATGGTTTTATAAGTTGATGAAGAACCTTTGTCTTGATCATCTTAGGCGCAGGAGCCGAGTTAAAGAGATTCCTCTTGAGGGAATCCCGGTTCTTGAAAAAGAGAGAGAAGATAGAGAAATGAAGGAAGTTCTATGGAGAGGAATAGGAAGACTTCCGTTTGAGCAAAGAGAGGTCGTTATCCTACGTTATTTTCAGCAGTTGTCTTACAGTGAAATTGCAGAGATGACAGAGAAGCCTGTAGGCACTGTTATGTCTTCCCTGTACTATGCCAAAAAAAGGCTAAAAAAGATTATCGGGAAATATCTGGGCTTTGAATAGAGGTGTGAGAGGGAGATTTTTATGGACCATAAAGAAATAAAAGAACTCATTTCTTCCTATTACGATAAGGAGCTAGATGAAGAGAAGAGGAAAGTAGTGGAGAAGCATTTAGAGGAGTGTCCGGAATGCAGGAAGGAATTTGAGGAAATGGGAAAATTTGAGGAGGTGATGAGCAAAATGGAGTTAAAAAAACCATCAAATGATGTCTGGAAGCTCTATTGGGCTTCAGTGTACAATCGCCTGGAGAGGAGACTCGGCTGGATTTTACTTTCAATTGGTGCTATGATTATTCTTTTCTTTGGAGGCTATAAAATGGTAGAGGGTATCATTCAAGATCCCTCTACTCCTTTTCTTCTGAAAGCCGGGATTCTGATTTTTTTGGGCGGAATCGTTGTTCTACTGGTTTCCTTGGTAAGGGAACAGTTTTTTGTGCGCAAGCGGGAGAGATATAAGGAGGTTGAAAAATGATTATGGTAACAACTGATTTTGTCCCAGGCAAAACGATAAAAAAAACGTTCGGTCTTGTGCGGGGAAATACGATTCGTGCCCGTCACATCGGACGAGACATGGTGGCTTTTCTAAGGAATGTTGTGGGAGGGGAAATAAAGGACTACACAAAAATGATGGCGGAATCCCGGGAACAGGCTATTGACCGCATGATTGGAGAAGCTGAGGAGCTTGGAGCCAATGCCATTATAAATGTTCGTTTCACAACGTCGATGATAATGCAGAGTGCCTCTGAAATCTTAGCTTATGGTACAGCCGTATTCGTTGAATAAGTAGCATGAATTAGGAATATAGAATGTTTAAGAAAATATCGGTTATATTTATTTTTATATTTTTATTGCTGTTTTTTTTCTTTGTCTTTGCCGCGCAGTATGAAGAGGAAGTTGAAAGTGGCGTTCTTTCTATATATTTTCAAGATGAGAGGGTGGGCTACGAGGAATACACTTGGCAGTCCGATGAGATGGGTTATATCCTTTCGGTAAAAGGCCGAATGACAAAACCGGTTGACATGGAGATACATAGCCTGGTGCTTCGTTTGGATAAAAGTTTCATTCCCCATCAATTCAATTTTAAATTCTCTGTTAGTGGGATAGCCCAAGAGATTTCCAGCATAATTGTGGATGGTCATGTTGAGAATACAATCCATGTCTCAGGACAGGAGCAGAAGAGCGTAGTTAAAATAAAGAGGGATGCTTTTCTTTTACCGAATCCTGTTTTCTCCTGCTATATGGTCTTAGCCAAGAAATTTCGATGCCACCTTCTAGAGCCTGTTGAGCTTTCTGCATACATCATTCCTATTTTTGAAGTTCCGCTTTCCCTTGAATTTGATGAAGAATCCCCTTGCTCGATGATTCTGGAGATTAGCGGGATCACGATGGCAATGGAAACCGATGATGAAGGAAGCCTGAATTTCCTCCACAGTCCCGCCCAAAAGCTAAAAGTCTATAAGCAGAATCCCTGAATCTGCATCTGTCCCCCAATCCGCTTGGGGTCAGGCCTTGCCCGTCATCCGCTCTATTTAAATGGGGACAGGCTACTTTTTCTGGCGTTCTGCCCCCAAATTGAGAATGTACCTTTACTTGTAAAAAAGTAGCCTGTCCCCTTTTTTTCTCATCTTGACATTAATTCAGGCAACTCTATAGAATAGACGGGTAAAAAAGACACCTTTTTATCTGCAGAGAGATGAAAGAAAAAAGAGATTTCTATCAACTAGAAAAAAACATTGTCGCGCTCAAAGAGAGTATAGATGAGCTCCAATCGAGCGAGAAGACGGGCAAAAAAGAGAAAGTCGTCGAGCTAAGAAAACAAATAGAGAAAGAATGGGAGAAAATAAGCCCAAATCTTACTCCTCTGAACATCGTTCAAATAGCTCGCCACCCCAAGAGGCCTTATACTCTGGATTACCTAGAGTATCTGATTGAGGATTTTATGGAAGTCCACGGAGATCGCCGCGCAGGAGATGATCCTGCTCTCGTGACTGGTTTTGGATTCTATAGAGGGAGAAGTGTTGGTCTAATCGGACATCAAAAAGGAAGGACGACGAAGGAGAGAATAAGTCGAAATTTCGGTCAGCCCAATCCAGAGGGCTATAGAAAAGCACTCAGAGTCATGAAATTGGCAGAAAAATTTGGTTTCCCGGTAGTGACCTTTATCGATACTCCCGGAGCTTACCCGGGGATTAGAGCTGAAGAGCAAGGTCAAGCAGAAGCGATTGCCCATAATTTAAGGGAAATTTCAAAACTAAAAATTCCTGTTGTAAACGTGGTTATTGGAGAAGGCGGCAGTGGAGGAGCGCTGGCCGTAGGGGTGGGGGATGCCATTTTGATGCTCGAGAATTCCTTCTACTCAGTTATTTCCCCTGAGGGCTGTGCGGCAATACTCTGGAAAGATCAGGAAGCTGTTACAAAAGCTGCAGAAAATTTGAAGATTAGGGCCAAGGATTTACTGGATATGGGAATCATTGATAAGATTATCGCTGAGCCACCTGGTGGCGCGCACATAGATCCTGAACAAACATTCAAGAACGTAGACAAAGACCTTAATTTGACTTTAAGAAAGCTGCAGCAGATATCCCCTGAAGAAAGGATAAAAATGAGATACCAAAAATTCAGGGAGATAGGAGTGTTTACGGAGAAATGAAAAAACAGATATCTGCCATAAAGGGAACAAAAGACATCCTTCCTCGCGAAGCAAGGAAATGGCAGCGCGTTGAGGCGGTAACCAAAAGAGTCCTCGAGCTCTATGCCTACAAAGAAATCAGGACTCCCGTCTTTGAAGCCACAGAGCTGTTTGAAAAAGGGACGGGGCAGACTACTGATATCGTTATCAAAGAAATGTACACTTTTAAAGATAAGGCTGGGCGCTCCTTAACCCTGCGGCCAGAATACACTCCTTCTGTGGCCCGCTCCATCATCGAGAATCGCCTCTATCTTCGGCCTGAACCCTTGAGATTTTACTATATCGGGCCGATGTTCCGTTACGACAAGCCGCAGAAAGGACGTTATCGCCAGTTTCACCAGGTGGATATCGAAGTGTTTGGTGAAGAGGATCCGGCCCTTGATGCTGAGATTGTGGAGATGGCGAATTATCTACTCAGAGAACTAAAGGTTTCTGACACAGAAAACCTTGTGAATTCAGTTGGCTGTAATAAATGCCGACCTTCTTATATAAAAGACTTGAGAAGTCGTGCAGAGGAGGTAAGACACGACCTGTGTGTAGACTGTCAGAGAAAGGTTGAGTTAAATCCTTTAAGGATTTTTGACTGCAAGAAGGAGACCTGCCGTGAGGCGGCGAAAACTTTTCCTGAGATCACAGATTATCTCTGCCAGGAGTGTAAGGAGCATTTCAACCGGTTTTGTGATTACCTGGCTTTTTACGGGATAAAATATAAAGTCGAACCCCGCCTGGTTCGAGGCATAGATTATTACACGAAAACTACTTTTGAGATAGTCTCCTCCAAGCTGGGAGCCCAGAATGCGATCATTGGCGGGGGAAGATACGATGATCTGATGAAGGATTTTGGAGGTCCCGACATTTGTGCAATCGGCTTTGCCATGGGTTTAGAAAGGTTGATCTCTGTCGTTCCCTTTACAGAGGAGAAGGGGGAATTCCTTTATTTAGCCTACTTGGGAGATGAATCTAAGAGAGTTGGGATGCAGGCAGTCCAGTTTTTGAGGAAAGAGAGTGTGGAGTGCCTCATTGAATATAAGGAACGAAGCATGAAAAGCCAGATGAGTCGAGCCAATAAATTGGGAGCAGCCTGGGTTTTGATTATCGGCGAAGAAGAGGTTAAGAAAAAGAAATATAAACTGAAGAACATGGCTTCTGGTTTGCAGGTAGAGGGAACTCAAGATGAAATCCTCAGAATCATCCGAGAGTCTTCTTAGAGGATTTACTACTGCTTGATAAGGATAGAATAAATGGGGACTAGCAAAACATCAAATTGGCGACGAACAGTCTATTGTGGAGAACTCCGCTCAGAGCATGAGGGAAAGGAAGTGACTCTCCTTGGATGGGTTCACAGGCAAAGAGACATAGGAAACCTGGTCTTTATTGATCTTAGAGATAGAGAGGGTGTGGTTCAGGTTGTTTTTCCCTCTTCGGAGGGAGAGCTATTGAGTGAGGCCAAGAAGGTTAAGATGGAAAATGTGGTGGGCATAAAAGGGGTGGTTAAAAAGAGGGCAGAAAGATCTCGAAATCCCCAGCTTCCTACCGGAGATGTGGAAGTCGAGGCCAAAGAACTAAAAATAATAGGCATATCTAAGATCCCGCCCTTTGTAATTGCCGATCCTCCTCAGGCGTCCGAAGAACTCCGCTTTAAATACAGGTATCTGGACATGAGAAGGCCCTCGATGCAGCGTAACATTAAGCTCAGGCATCAGGCAGCACTCTGTGTCCGCAATTTTATGAGCGAAAACGGCTTTTTAGAGATTGAAACGCCTTTCTTGACGAAATCTACTCCTGAAGGCGCCAGAGACTACCTGGTGCCCAGCCGAATATACAGAGGAAGATTTTATGCTCTGCCTCAATCCCCTCAGCTTTTCAAACAGATTCTGATGATTTCTGGGTTTGACCGCTATTTTCAGATCGTCCGCTGTTTTCGCGATGAAGATTTAAGAGCTGACCGCCAGCCTGAATTTACCCAGATCGATATAGAAATGAGCTTTGCAGAGCCGGAGGATGTGTTCGGTTTGGTTGAAGAAATGATGGCCTCTGTTTTTAAACTTATAGGGGGAAAGGTAGATATTCCATTTCCTCGACTAACCTACGAAGAGAGCATGCAAAAATTCGGTACGGATAAGCCAGACTTGCGCCAAGAGAAGGACAAAAAGGCCCTCAAATTCGCCTGGGTAACAGATTTTCCTCTCTTTGAGTGGAGCGAGGAGGAAAAGCGGTTTCTCTCCATGCATCACCCTTTCACCTCTCCTCATGAGGATGACCTAGGTTTCCTTGAGAAAGAGCCGTCTAAGGTAAGGGCCAAGGCTTATGACCTGGTCCTTAATGGCGTTGAGATTGGAGGAGGTTCTATACGAATACATGATCCTGAGCTTCAAAAGAAGATATTTAAACTTCTCGGCTTGAGTCAAGAAGAAGTCAAGGAAAAGTTCGGCTTCTTTTTAGAGGCCCTTCTTTACGGAACTCCTCCCCATGGTGGTATTGCCCTGGGATTTGATAGGATTGTGATGCTTCTGGCTGGTGAAGAATCCATCCGAGATGTGATTCCCTTCCCCAAAACAACGAGTGCCCTGTGTTTGCTCACAGGTTCACCAGCAGAGGCAGATCCAAACCAGCTCGAAAATCTGGGACTGAAAAAGACTAAAGGATAAGCATAAAGCCATAAATGTAATTATGGGAACGCTCCCAATCATCCGAAAAACAAGTAAAAGAGGTGGAAGCATGAATCTAAATAAAAGACTCTATCTGAAACTGGCCCTCTTTCTGGCCGTCATATCAGTTTTGAACATTTCCCTTGTTGCTCAAACTTTTGATGCTGTCAAGAGCCGGGTAAAAGTTCACACCCTGCCAAGCGGCATGAAATTCATAGTTCTCGAACGTCATGAAGCTCCTGTTGTCTCCTTTCATGTCTATGCTGATGTGGGAAGTGCCAATGAGTCCTACGGAATAACGGGCATTTCTCACCTTTTGGAACACATGGCTTTCAAAGGCACAAAGATTGTGGGAACAAAAGACTATGAGGCAGAAAAAAAGATACTTGAAGAATTGGATGCCCTGTTTGACCAGATCAAAGGAGAGAAGACCAAGGCCAAGCCAGATGCCAAGAAGCTTGAAGCCATGGCCAAGAAGTTCGAGACTCTACGTAAGAAAGCAAAGGAATATGTTGTCACAAGTGAAGCCGACAATATGTTAATGAAAGAAGGGGATCGCATAATCAATGCCTACACCAGCAATGATGCCACGCAGTACATAGACAGCCTGCCTTCAAATAAGGTGGAATTCTGGATGGCCATGATGTCAGATCGCTTTTACAATCCTGTTTTTCGTGAGTTTTTCAAAGAAAGAGATGTTGTTATGGAGGAAAGAAGACTTGGTGTGGAGACTCGGCCAACAGGGCGGCTGTTTGAAGATTTTTTTGCTACCGCTTTTAAAGCTCATCCCTACGGACATTCAGTTGTCGGTCATATGTCTGATCTGGAAAATATCACACGGCGAGATGTAGAGCAATATTTCAAGAAGTTCTATAGTCCGAGTAATCTGACAGTGGGGATAGTTGGCGATGTTAAGGCGGAAGAGGTCTTCAAAATGGCCGAAGTCTATTTTGGCCGTATTCCCAGTGGCCCCAAGCCCGAGCCCATAAGGACAAAAGAGCCTGAGCAGTGGGGCGAACGGCGGGTCGTCGTTGAGGCAAAATCCCAGCCAATGGTTCTTATTGGCTATCACCGCCCGAGCTGTCGCCATAAGGACAATATTCCTTTGGAAGCCTTAGCCAATATTTTGGGTCAGGGGCGTTCTTCAAGGCTCTATGGGCTTCTTGTAAAGGATAAAAAGGTAGCTGTTAATGTGATGAGCTTCAACGGATTTCCGGGCGAGAAATATTCTAATCTCATAGCCTTCTATGTTATCCCTGCCAGGGGTCATAACTCTGCTGAATGTTTGGAACTCATCGATGAAGAAATTGAAAAATTGAAAAAGGAATTGGTGACTCCAGAGGAATTGACTAAATTTAAGAGAGGTACTGTTAAAAGCTTACTGAGCGAGATGAAGTCGAATTCTCGCATGGCTGCCTTGCTGACATATGCTGAGGTTGTGCTCGGGGGTTTGGAAGCAGCCTTTGACAAAATAGAACAAATCAGAGCTGTCACTGCAGAGGAAGTTAAGAATGTTGCTAACAAATACCTCATCAAGAAACACAGGACAATCGGAGAGATTGTTCCTGAAAAATAAACCTCGGGGAATAGGAAGTGATTAAGATAAATTTTTTCCATAGGAAGGAAAGAACAATGAAAAAACAGAGAAAATCAACTACTCTTTTTCTTGCTTTATTTCTCTCGATTCTTTTTTGCGGGACTTCTGTTTATGCTCAGAAGAGCCCCAAGGATAAGTTTATCTTCCCCCCGCTGAATCCTATCAAGATGCCAGAGATAGAGAGAGTTAAGCTCGGAAACGGACTAGAGCTATTTTTGGTTGAGGATCATGAGTATCCGACCATAGACATGCGGGCCATGGTGCGCTTAGGCTCTGTTTTTGAATCGGCCTCTAAAATTGGATTAGCATCCATTACAGGGCGAGTGCTCCGCACTGGGGGGACCACGTCCATGACAGGGGATGATATCGATAAGGAACTGGAAACCATGGCGGCTTATGTTTCAACTGGCATCGGTTTGACTTCAGGATACATAATGGTTTCTGTCCTCAAGGAAGATATAGACAGGGCCCTAGAAATCCTGGCGGATATCTTGATGAATCCTGCTTTTCAAGAGGACAAGATCAACTTGGAAAAAATACGGGAAAAGACGGCTATCTCCCGGCGGAATGATGATGTAGAGCAGATAGCCTACAGGGAGTTTCAAAAATTAATCTACGGCAAAGACAATCCCTATGCCCGGCATCCAGAATACGCTACCATTGAGGCTATAACCAGGCAGGATATCGTTGATTTTTACAAAAAGTATTTCTTTCCGAATAACACCATCATGGCAGTATGGGGAGATTTCAGCCCAAAGGATATGGTGGCTAAGATAAAAAAAGCTCTGGGAGAATGGAAAAAAACAGAAGTTGACGTTCCTGCTCTGCCTAAGGTCAGTTATGAATATAAATACACAATCAATTATATTGAAAAGTCAGATGTCAACCAGTCTAACATCATGCTCGGCCACATCGGAGGTCTGATGGATAATCCTGATTATCCAGCCTTGAGTGTGATGAACAGCATTCTTTCCTGGGACCGAATGTTCAAAAAAATAAGAACGGATGAGGGACTCGCTTATAGTGTTTGGGGATATTATGGAGCAAATTATCAGGTTCCCGGAATTTTTATGTGCGGAGCTCAAACAAAATCAGAATCCACAGTCTATGCCATAGATTTAATGCTCAAAGAGCTAAAAAGAATTAGAGAGGAGGAAGTCAGTAGCGAAGAGTTAGCCAGAGCCAAGGATGAATATCTGAATTCTTATGTCTTCAATTTTGACAGCCGGGCAAAAATTGTAAATCGTTTGATGACCTATGCTTTCTTCGGTTATCCCCTGGGTTTTATGGACAGAGTTAAGCAAGGAGTGGAGAAAGTCACAAAAGAAGATGTCCTGCAAGTGGCAAAGAAATACCTCCGTCCAGATAAGGTTCAAATCTTGGTAGTGGGGAAAAAGGAGGACTTTGACAGGCCTCTCGCAACCCTGGGGAAAGTTAATGTTATTGATATCACAATTCCTCCCCTTAAGCCCAAAAAGAAAACAGGCAACTAAGAACATTTTATCTTTTTTTCTGAATTAATTTGACAAGGTTTCTATCCGTTTGACTGGAGTGCCAGGGGATTTCATCCAGCTTATGAATTCTGTACACTTGATCCCAGGTTTCTTTGTTCATCTTAAGGCTCCTTGAGTGTTAAAGAGATTTCGTAGGGCTCCATCGTCGACAGCCTTCTGGCCTTTATTGCAGCATGCTATCCTACTGAACACATCAATTAAATAGGAATATTATTTTCTCTACTTATTTTTCTTTATTGACTTTTCAGGTTTAGCTGCCTGCGCTGGTAATTGGCCGCAAAGAACAGGCTGAATGTAAGGAATTATGCGAGAAAATAGTATCCTTTAATCCCCCCTATTTTAATTTAATCTCTTGATTATATGTTTACCGAGAAATAACAGAAGATGTTGGTTTTAATGGTCTTGTTTCGGCTATAAATACTCCTATTATGGCCAAAATCGTGAATAAAAAAATTCTCCAGAGCGCCGTCAGTCCAATCTGACCCAATAGATGTAGAGAAGCAAATAGCTCTCCTCCTTCTTGGGCCAAGAAACGGTCCAGGAGAGTGTTAGAAGCTGCATAAAGAAGACCGATCAGGAATCCGCTTAGTGCGCCCGTTTTCATTCGCTTCGAAAGAGAAGCCCCGCCTGCGAAAGCAGCCACCGCTGCAGCTGCAAAAACAGGTACCAATACAGCCAGCCACCAAATATCTCCTAATGTGGGTATGCGCCCGGTCAAATTGAAATAGACGACATCGGCCAGCGCCAGCACAAGAGCACCTGCAAGCATGCATAAGGGAACATGCCAGGATCTTGGCTTTAAAGCAGCGCGGAGCTTCCTGCGTTGGCGAATTCGTCGGCGGATATTCAGGGGATAGTTGTAAAAAAGATCAAAAACGACATGTTCCAGGAGCGCTCCTCTCTCGCCAAATACAGGCACGATATGGACAGCTCCTGTCGACCAGTGGCCGGCCATGAAGCGGGCAAGCTCCGGGTAACGGTAAGCCATCTGGATCGGAAAAGCAAGATAACCGATATATTTGAGGAAACTCAGGGAGAAGGCAATATTATAGTCCTTAAAGTTTCTCTCGCGCAAAATAAGGAAGGATACATACAGTCCTCGAACAAGTGAACCGGGAGAGACAGGAGTTACCTGGAAAAGCCCTAGAATTATCCCTGCGTGTAACGTTGCCTGCTGCCATGATAGCTCTGGATGCAACTTGATATAGATAAAGGCCACGGCGACTGAAACAATCTGAGTCACTGGAACTGTACAAACGTGAACAGCAAGGCTTTTAAGATATTTCTGGATGAAGGGTTCCCTTATTTGGGATTCGATGTGTTCCGCTTCATGCTTGTTCAGCATGCCGCTTTTGTGCCCGCGGGAGACTATTTCGCGCAGCCATCGCTCTCGAGCTTCGGCCTTAAAGTATAGACGGAAAGGCCTGATAAAAATATAGTCCAACGACTTCAAAAAGAAACGTCTATCAGAGAAAAAGCGGTGCATCCTTGCCGGGAAGACAGAGAGCGGTAAGTGTGCGAAGAACCTCGTAGGATGCTCACTCAACTTCTGTGCGCGTTTCTCATCGACACGCCCTCTCCGGTGCCATTTGATAAGGGTTTCAGCAACGCGGGCTCGCACAGCACGACGGAAATAGTTTATACTTGTCAACAGGCGCCCATAATGTTTACGGTAATCCCCTTGCCCCCATAACTTTCGCAAGAAATTCCCAAAAAAGGGTATGAGTCCCAAAATATAAAAAATTAAGGTTGCGAATTTTTTCTTAAGCAGCCGATTCCAGGTTTTCTCATCGATGATGTTGCGAATTTTCCAACCTTTTATGTTGCTCCTCAGGATTGAAGACCACAGTTTAAAGCTGTAAATCAATTTAAAGTGATGATGGGTGACATCAGGCAAGGAATCGCGGTAAAGCTTTTCTGCTTCCTTAAGCTCCTCCATGGCTTCTTGCATGTCGGAAAAATTCTCAGAGTTTGCCTTCACAAAACGGTGGAGCTTATCTATGTTTCCGCGGTCGAACTGGACAAAGCTGGCCCGGGCAATACCTTGGAAAATAAGCTTGAAATCGACCGGACTCATCGGAATAAAAGGAAGAAGAGCGAGGCCTGCCCGGAAATCTACAGCAACATACCCCTCAGCAGGATCAGGATCACTTGCTATTCGCTTGAGGGCGTTTGGTTGGCTTTTGCAGGTCCACCATTCGTACTGACGGGCGAGCTCAAAAGCTCCCATTTCATGCATCAGTTGCACCAGGCGCTTTAAGAAGGTTCTTTTAGCTCGATACTCAGGAGAACCCAGCTCATCTTCAGGTTCTCCGACTTTCCATTTCAGCCTGGCGTCCAGATTGTCATCAGCTTCGAACCTCCACATTCGCCCTTCTATCCACTCACTGATTTCTCCACAGCTGCCTAGTGCCGAATCAACGAAGGTGGCCAATATGTTCACCACCACCTCTTCAGAGCCGATTCTGATCCTTGCTGCACGCCGGATAAACTTCTGCCATAAGGCGCCTGTCCGGACCGCGGCTGGATTGACCTGGAGTGAAAATGATCCCTGAAAGGCAATAGCATAAATGATGTTGCGGAACAGTTTTGCCAATCCTGTGGGCGGGACAAAAATTTTCATGGCGTAGGAATGACCCACATCAAGACCTTCAAGCGGTCCTTCAGGAGCTTCGAGGGCTAAAACTTTCACCTTGTAAACTTGGCCAGCATAACCGCCGCCTACAAACTTTTCAACTTCTAACTTTAGCCGACCTTTTCTTGCGGGACCTACTCCTTTGATTTCATAGGAAACTTCTGTGCCAGGATCATAGCGCTTGATGCGTTGGGGGCGGTAGATCTTTTGACTTTGGAAGTCCTGCTCCAACTTTCGGCAGGTTTTAATCGAATATTCAATTCCCATGCATGACGCCTTTATCAGGACTCAAATAATATCATGTTTTTTACTGTCTCTAGTTCTCGTATTTCTTTTCTAAAGAGAAGCTTATAACAGAGCATAGATTTGTTGTCAAACGAGAATGCGGAAAAGAGGGGATAACCTAAGCATCCATGATTGTTTAACAAGGGTATTTGGAAAAAGGAAGAGTATATTTTCAGAGGAGCCCTGTTTTTTTGTTGAATTCCCCTATAAACTTGTCTATGTCGTCTTCTCTTGATTGAATGTTTTTCCAGTAATAAGGATAGTCATACCATTGCGCCTTCAATTCATCGACATCTCGTCCGTGCTGCTCTATCCAGGTAAAGTATTTGAGGTTGTGAATCCGCTTCCTGTCGTAGAAATTGAGTTCGAGCATATGATCAATGTTTAAAGCCAAAATAGAAAGGTTGTAATCTTTTACAGCATCCACCGCGACAGTAATTCCCGGTAAATGGTCAAACTGCTTTTTGATAGGTGGGATCAAATTGTCCTGTAGCAAGTCTCGGAACCAGGCATCCAAAGGAAGCTGCGACCTTATGAGAGACTGTAGGGAACCATTTACCGACCAGAGCAATAATTCGAGCTTCCACGCCTGTCAACTCTCTCGGAATCTCTATGTAGTTGACATCCCCGAACAATCCTCCTTTGGGAACTGGATCATTCTTCCAGGTGATTCTGAACAGGTTGTAAGGATCTATATCCTCTAGAGCGATCCCTTTAAGTTGTTTTTTTATTTTAGCTGGAGTAAGTTTTGGATTTTTCATCTGTTTGAAAGTAGGGATAATGATTTTGCGCTTCCTGGCCAGTTCTATTGCTCTTTTGAGTCTGGTCTCATTCTTTCTCAAATCTATCATGACGAAGGCATATTTTATAAATATTCAACTTTGCCTTTTTGTTTTATCTTCTCGACTACGTTTTTCACTTTCTGATCCATGTTCTTTTGAGTGATGAGAAGGGCATCTTCTGTATCCACCACAATGATATCCTTCACTCCTATAAGGGCTGTTAATTTGTGGGGATTATACAGGAGGCAGTTTTGTGAATCCAGAATAATGCTTTCTCCTTTCAGAGCATTTCCCTCATTGTCCTTGGGCCAGATGTCCGCGAGTGAGGACCAGGCTCCCACATCAGACCAGCCAAAATTTCCTTTGCCCATCAACACTCCCTCTGCTTTTTCCATCAGAGCATAGTCTATGGATATTGAGGGAATCTCCTCAAAGATAGAGGCTATCCGAGTCTCGTCTTTGTCTTTTAGAGCATCGAGAATCCTTTGCCAATAAATAAACATGGAAGGTGCGTGCTCTTCAAGCTTTTGGACGAAAATGTCTACCTGCCATAGAAACATTCCTGAGTTCCAGAAATAGTCTCCCTCTTCTAAAAAATTCTTGGCTTGCTCATATTCAGGTTTTTCCTTGAATTCCCGGACGGGGAAAAAGGGCTCATCCAGAAAGTGAAGAGGCTTTTCAGCGGAAAACCTGATATAGCCGTATCCAGTCTCCGGGTATGCTGGAGGAATTCCAAGCGTGATGAGATTTTCTCCTTTAGCGGCTGCTGTGGCTCCAGCCTCGAGCTTTTTCAGGAAAAGAGGAGAGTCCTTTATCAGATGGTCAGCGGGCAAGGCAGCCATGACCGCCTCGGGATTCTGGAGATAAATGCAGGCTGTGGCCAACATCAATGAAGGGGCTGTGTTCCTTCCCTGAGGTTCTACAAGAAGATTCTCTTCGGGAAGATCTGGAAGGAGACTTCTTATCACTTGGGTTTGTTCCAAGGAAGCAATGGTGTAGATATTGTTAGAAGGGACCTTAGCCAAAAGGCGATGGACTGTTTTTTCGATCATTGTCTTGTCGCTGACAATCGGAAGAAACTGCTTAGGCTTGTTCTTTCGGCTCAACGGCCAGAATCGAGTGCCGGTCCCCCCGGCCATGATAACTGCTCGAATATCCATCTTACTCTCCTTTAAAAAAAGCAGTTAAGTTATTCATTATATGTGATAAAGGATAAAACAGGAGCTGCAGCGCTCACAATAAGAAAGGACGAAATTTATTAAGCTCTGGATGATTCCTGAGAAGGGACTCTCGAATAATCTCAAGAACGCTCTAACCTTTTTATGGCATTCTCAACAGTACCTTTAACTTCTTTTTCTATGGCCCTGAGGGCCTCTTCTGTATCGCCTTCAAAACGAAGAACCAGGACTTCTTGAGTATTCGAGGCCCGAACCAGGCCCCACCCATCGGGAAAAATTGCCCTGACGCCGTCTATATCGATGATGGGGTACTTTTGAGAAAGCTCTTTTTTTACTTCCTCAACTATTTTGAATTTCACCTCGTCTGAGGCATAAACTCTGATTTCTGGTGTATGGTAGGTTTTGGGCAGTTCGGAGAGCATCTGCGAGAGCTTTTTTTCTGATCTGGAGAGGAGTTCCAGCAGGCGCACCGAAGAATAGATGGCATCATCAAAACCGAAGTATCTTTCGGCGAAGAAGATGTGGCCGCTCATCTCCCCGGCCAGAAGAGCTCTTTCTTCCTTGATTTTTTTCTTGATTAAGGAATGACCGGTTTTCCACATGATAGGCCTGCCGCCCAATTTTTTAATTTCTTCGTAGAGAACCTTGGAGGCTTTCACTTCGGAGATGATAGGAGCTCCAGGATTTCGCGCCAGGATATCCTGCGAGAAGAGGGCCATGAGGAGGTCGCCCCAGATGATGTGCCCCTCATCATCAATGACTCCAATCCTGTCGCCGTCCCCATCGTAAGCTACGCCTAAATGTGCTTTTGACTTGATGACTTCGTTGATGAGGTCTTCGAGGGCTTCAGGAAGAGTTGGATCAGGATGATGGTTGGGAAAGTTGCCATCCATCTCACAGTAGAGTTCAGTAACATCGCATCCTAACTTTTTGAGAAGAGGGCAAGCTATAACTCCTGCAGTTCCGTTTCCAGCATCTACGACCACTTTAAGTCTTCTCTCGAGTCTGATATTTTTCTCAATATAATCTTTGTATTCAGGAACAATATCGTAAGTTCTCCTGGAGGTGCTTTCCTCTTTTACGAAATCGTTGTCTTGAATGATGGTAAATATGTTTTGGATCTCTTTTCCGTAGAGTGTTTCCTCTCCGACCATTATTTTGAAGCCGTTATATTCAGGAGGATTGTGGGAGCCGGTGAGCATCACTCCCGCCTCCATTTTTTTGTGATAAATGGCGAAATAAAGGAGGGGAGTCGGGATGACGCCGAGCTCCACCATTTTACACCCTGTTGAGAGAAGGCCCCTGGATAGAGCTTCAGAAAAAGACGGAGAACTGAGTCGGCAGTCTCTTCCCACGGCTACTTCTTTTCTTTTGTGCCGGCGAAAATAGGTGCCTATTCCCTTTCCTATCAATTCAACAGTATCTTGAGTCAAATCTTTATCTACTAGCCCTCTTATATCGTACTCTCTGAAAATTTCTGGTTTTATTTTCACCTTATCCTCCAGCTGACCAGAAAAAATACAACTGGTTATCGCGTGGCTGATGATATTGTTAGTTTTATATTTTTTCCTTCAGCTTAAAAAAATCTTTAAGGCTGGCTTCGACGGTTGGCCATTTGTTCTGGGCCTCAAGAATGAATTCTATAAACTCCCGTACTGCGCCTTTCCCTCCAGGGTTGTCGCAGATAAAATGACTGTGTTTCTTTATCTCTGGGTGTGCATCTGCCACGGCACCAGCCAGCCCTACAGATTTAATGACCTCAAGGTCTCCTAAGTCATCGCCTATGTAGGCAATCTGCTCCGGACGGAGTTCATTTTTTTCTAGGATTTCCAGTAGAACCTTTTTTTTATCAAGAACTCCCTCATAAACTTCCATGATTTTCAGCTTTTCAGCCCTTTTTCTCAGGGAGCTTGATATTTTTCCGGTAATGATACCTGTCTTCAGGCCCGCCATGCGAGCGAGCAAAACTCCCGTCCCGTCCCTGACATTGTATGATTTGAGTTCTTCTCCGTCAGGAAGGAGAAGAAGGCTTCCGTCAGTAAGCGTGCCGTCGACATCCATGATGATCATTTTTATCTTGCGGGCTCGCTCTTTATCTTTCATCAGAACATCTCTGTTCGCCATAAATCATGGAGATGGATAATTCCCTCAATTGTCCCTTTTTTATTTTTGATGATTAAGGAAGTTATTTTGTTCTCTTCCATGATGTTTAGTCCCTTGGTGGCCAAATCCTCTTTGTCGATCGTTATTGGATTTGGAGTCATACAATCTTGAGCGGTCTTTTGCAATAAATTTTTTCCGAATTTTTGGATCAATCGTCTTAAATCGCCGTCTGTTATGATCCCCACAAGTTTTTCCTTATTGTCAATTACGCAGGTCATTCCCAATTTTTTCTTTGTCATTTCCTCGAGGACAGCACTCATCGGAGTTTTTTGAGTCACCCGGGCAATCTCTCTTCCCTTGTGCATTAAATTTTCTATCTTGAGAAGCTTTTTCCTGGCTTCCCCTCTGGGATGCACAGAAGCGAAATCTTTTGCTCCGAATCCCTTCTTCTTCATCAAAGCGATAGCCAAAGCATCCCCCATCGCCAGGGCAGCGGTAGAGCTGGCTGTTGGGATCATGCTGTTAGGCTCTGCTTCCCTTTCTACCTTCGCTTCCAGTACGATATCGCTGTACTTGGCCAATTTTGAATTTTTCTCGCCAGTGATGCTGATGAGTTTTATTCCAGTCCTCTTCACGAAATCCAGGAGATCAACAAGCTCTCTCGTTTCTCCACTGTAAGAGATCGCTATTAGAATATCTTCTTTGAGGATCATACCGAGGTCTCCATGCCCAGCTTCAGCAGGGTGGATAAAAATAGCCGGAGTACCGCAGCTGGCCAACGTGGCGGCGATTTTCCTGCCCACATGGCCTGATTTTCCCATGCCGGTGACTATAACTCGAGATTGTGTCTGAAAAAGAAGATCAACTGCCTTTACAAAACTTTCATCAAGTCCAGAAGCTAAGGTTTTAACTGCTTTTGCCTCTGTTTCCAGCACATATTTACCGGTTCGAATGATATCATTTTTTTTCATGGCTCTTATTATTCCTTATGTGTGATTATTATTCATGTCTATTGCCTGCTTTAGTCGTAGAAGGGAAGCCAGAAGATTACGTAAGTCTTTTAGTATCAATGAGTTATATCTATCTGAAAGAGCTTGGGAAGGATTATTGTGGACTTCAAGAAATACTCCATCCGCTCCAACGCTCACGCCTGCCTTTGCTTTGTAGGGGATAAATTCAGCCTCTCCCCCTGAGGAACTTCCCTTGCCGCCAGGCTTTTGAACGCTATGCGAAGCATCTATGACAACGGGAAATCCCCATTTCTTCATGATTGGAATGGAACGGATGTCTAAAACTAAGTTATTATAACCGAAAAAGGTTCCTCGTTCAGTGATGATTAATTTTTCATTTTCCTGGCTGAGGGCTTTTTCCACTGCATTTTTCATTTCTTGAGGAGATAAAAACTGTCCTTTCTTGAGGTTGAGGGTTTTTTGGGTTTTAGAAGCTTCGACTATTAAATCTGTCTGCCGGGAGAGCAAAGCCGGAATTTGGATGACATCCAGCACCTGGGCAGCCCTCTCGACCTGGTTTGTTTCGTGAACATCTGAGAGGACAGGAACGTGAAGCTCGTCTTTTATGATGCGCAGGATTTCCAATCCTCGCTCCGCACCAGGCCCTCTGTAGGAAGATATTGAAGAGCGGTTTGCCTTGTCATATGAGGCTTTAAAGATAAAAGAAATTTTGAGATCTTCGCATATTTTTTTTATCTCTTTTGCCATAAAAAAAGCGTGGTCTTGATTTTCAATCACACACGGACCACCAATCAGGAAAAAGGGATTGGTCCCGCCTATTTTAACTTTTTCGTTTATGAGTATTTCTTTGGGAACGATAGGCATAACTTGCTCCAATAAAAGCTTTGAAAAGAGGATGAGGCTTTAAG
>JGI24422J19971_10000719_pt1 | contig 18966 bp, 16 predicted proteins | sample DeeMarSWOR152_54_FD_19971 | JGI IMG/M metagenome (IMG submission 19971) | reverse complement strand
TTTACCTGTTAGACCTGGAGCCATGCAATGAGCAGAGACTCTATTTCTGGATCCACCTGCAGCAGCCGTCTGAAGAAGACTTTGGCCTTAACTTAATACCCAATCCTGGAGAACCTGGCTACGACGATATGGAGCACGCCAAGTTTAACGACTGGCCATCCTGGGCGCTGATGAAGGATGCTTTAAGCTTCGATATGGAGTTTGACCTTTGGTTAGTAGACCCCTAATACTCACAGTTTTAGGATAAGGGTAGGCTAAGCGAGCTAGGGATTGCCTGACAGGCATCCCTAGCTCGTAGTAGGTGGTTTTTAGGGCTTTATGATTCGACTGCCGAAAAATAGTTTGGAATGAATAATAATGTGGATGAAAGGAATCTTAGTTAGAATATTAGCTGTTTCAGTGGTTATAAGTTTGGCATTGCCAAAGATTGGTGACACTCTGGCCACATGGAGCGATTACGAGTCCGATAAAGAAAACTACATCGCGACGGGTAGCCTTGACCTAAAGGTCAGCGACCAGGAGGACGAGCCATGGGGTGAGGGTCTCAGCCCATGTTTTGAGATTTTAGGGAGCGGAGCAGGCGGCTCGTATTATCGCTACCTTTCGCTGTGGAATGCGGGTGATTTGAATGGTACAGCATATTTACATTTGAAAATAATAGATGACCCGTATGTCCTATCCCAGCATGTCAATTTACAGATTTGGTACGATAGTGCTCTGATAACAAGCGGAAGTATGTATGACCTCGCTTGCCAGCAAATATATCTGGGGGATCTGCCAGGTTGCAACTCGCGTGACCTTGAATTAATACTTGATATCACCGGCGGTGCAACGGGTGACCGGATGGAATTCGACCTACAGTTTGAGCTTGTTGGCTCTTGGGCTGACACTGAGTCCAGCTCGAATAGCGTCACTTTAGCGAGTGAGGCTGGCGGCACACTCGGGTTCTGGAACAGCCCGTCGGCACTGAAAACCTATTGTGGCTCGTCATTACAGGAATCTTATATAGCGAATTTGTTCAGGACTATAGTATTAGACTCTGCATGGTATGAAGATGACCTTGCTACTGGCAGTGATACCGAGGTATACGACAATATGTGCCGTATCCTGAATAACGTGGGTAGTGAGGACTATACCGGGATGGTAAACCAATTCCGTGCTCAATATCTGGCAACCAGGTTGAATACTATGGTTGACCCTCCCAGATTACTGGTGAGCATGGACCATATCATTAGCACCATCAGTGGTGCCGAGTTTTACTTTGGTTACGGCAGTGGAACACTAACTGAGATAATCGCTACCATAGAGAGTAAGGCTAGTGGAGATATATTCACCGAGCCACCCACCGGAGACGAGATGAGAATAATGAAGGACGTGTGTGACAAATTGAACAACCCTTAACTAAAGCGACCGGTGCAGGATAGTAAATCAGGGGGGAGGGAGCGCTGCCAACCTGATTTTTTTTAATTTCGGGAGTTGGAAAAGGATTGATAGTGGTGTTATTATGTAAATTGTTAAGAGGCTGACATGAAAAAACTGGGTAAATGGTTCAGCAATATTGGATTGGTTTTGGTGCTTCTGTTTTTTGGTCTCGCCTTAGCCTTACCCGTTTTCTTTTCGGGAAGACTGGCCATTGTTCGCAGTAGCAGCATGGAGCCAGTGATGCCAGCAGGTGCCATGGCATTGATGATACCGGTAGACCCTGAAGAGATAAAAGAGGGCGACATCATTACCTTCGAGCCCTCATGGGACCCTGACGTTACCGTTAGTCACCGGGTAGTTGAGGTGCGAACTGAAGATGGACTTTATTTTGCCACCAAAGGCGATGCTACTGAGGATGTTGATCCCTACCTTATACCCCCCGCAGATGTACACGGGAAGGTAGTTTTCAGTATTCCCTATCTGGGATTTGTAATGAGCCACGCGCTGGACTACGTCCGCACTTGGTGGGGTTTTGCTTTCCTTATAGTGGTACCTTCAGTGGTTCTCGTTGGTAGTACGGTCCGGGATATAATCCATTCCCGCAGTGTCAGGGTAAAAAGATTGATGAAGCAGCAAAGGAGACAGCAGCGGTGGAAGAGATAGAATTTTTACCTGGCAGTCTACCCTCTCATCAGAACCGAAAAATATCTAGAGGGATGTAGTGCCTGATATGGGTTCTCCCATCTTTTGGGTAGCCATTTCACACGTGCTCTTGACATTGGCGAATATCGCATCTATGCTATGTTACCGACGTAATAAGGTAGTAAGTTATGAAATGGTTAGATAATAAATTAATACAGGCGTCCTTGGTAAGGTTAACCTGGGTGGCAATAGGCTTGCCAGTTCTAATCTTAGCCTTGCTCGGTGCTTCCGTGTTCTGGGTATGGAACGCCTTTTCTGCTCCTGCATTTATTGAAGAGCAGACTGCTCTGGTGGATTATACACATAACAGCGAGTTTGATTATGCAGTTTATGTTGAGCCTACCCACCTTTTAGGTCTGACCACTCAAGAGACTTCTGAAGTGGAAGAGGAACCTCTGTACTACAGGAATATCATTGATAACACTAATATCGAATTCACCTATCAATTTATCCCTGATAAACCGGCAACAGACGTGTCTATTGAGGCTGACATTGTAGCACTTGTAACCGGTCCAAGCGATTGGGAGAAAGAATATCTTATAAAAAGCTCCACTGAAGAAGGCAGTACCCTCACCATCTCATTCCCGCTGGAGCTGGATAAGTTTAATGAAGCAATCAATACTATAGAGACAGAGCTGGCAGTTCGCGAGTCAATTGTTGCCGAAAATGTCTATGACTTAGTCATTGAAGCTCGGGTGAATGTAAAAGCTTACACTGGTACGGAGTGGATAGAGGATACCTTTACTCAGCCAATGGATATAAAGGTAGGCATCAGCACTTTGAAGTGGGATAATGAGCTCACTCTATCCGAGAGGAAGTTCCACAATGGATTCACTTATAAGCATCAGGGCGACTTCAGTTATATAATTCAGCTTAAGGGAAATAGCCTTTACAATTCCGAAACAATTTCAAGTCCGGAGGCAAATCAGCCACTCCAGATCATTCGCCAACCACCGGGTGGAGTTTATTTTCCTAAGATTATTGATATCATGAAAGGCAACTTCAGCTACGATTTTGACTATCCCGGGTCAATAGATAACTTGGCCGAAGAGGTAACAATTACCGCCGTTTTGGAATATCCAAACATGTGGAGTAGGACCTTTACTTTGCTACCGACCACCCAAATGTCGGGGGACTTTACTGTTGATTTCACAGTAGATGTAAATTACTTCGCTGATATGATTGACATCATCAGGGGCGAAATAGGCATGGGAGCAGCATCTCACAACCTGAACATAGAAGCCAGGGTTCATACTACTGCTGACATTGAATCTGGACGTATAGACGAGGTCTTTACTCATACCCTGCAGGGTAGGCTGGAGACAACCAGCATAACTTTGAGCGAGCAATTAACAAAGTCGCAGCCTAACTCAATTATGGAGAATATTACTGTATCCGATCCCCAGGTTCAAGCTGCACGCATGTGGTCACTCGTCGCATTCGGGGTGGTAATACTATTATGTTTATATGTACTTTGGAATTACCTTCGAGCGGAGCGAATGAGGCCTTCTCCAATTGATGCCGAGTTTCTCCAAGCAAGCAGGAAACATAAGAATGTAATGGTTGATGTCCAAGAACTGCCTGAAGCCGAGGAGGACGAGACCGTTATCCCGGTAAGTTCCCTAGAAGGGTTATTTAAGACTGCTGACGGCTTGTTAAAACCCGTGCTTCACAAAGCGGAAGCAAAGAAGCATATCTACTGTGTCATAGATGAATTTATAAGGTATGAGTATATTAGTCAGTATTAGCTCCTTATATCTTTATATGGTATTGAACATATATAAAAGAGGTGCCTAAAGCAAAGCCAGGCACCTCTTTTATATTACTAAGACCGTAGCAAGCTTACTTCTTCTTGATAATGATTACTACGTCCTGACCTATTATGTTCCTACCGTTATCCATCAGGCTCCCTCTTAGCAATAGAACGAGCACATCTCCATCCGCAACATCGCCCATCATACTTACGACTTCCTGAGTATCAAACTTGAGGGTGAGATCCAAGTATCCATCCGGGCCTTCCTCAGAGCAGCCATAAGGGTTCTCCTTACCAAGGTAAGGTTCAACTGGTGTAGCTACATCCTCATACGCCCAGCGTAGTGGGGCAACGCCCATAAGACGGATGCTAGCCGGGTCTATCCGGGTTACATCGAAATCCTCGGTGCCCAAGATTGCTACTGGCAGAACACCTTTGCTGTTTACGTTAATTGGGTTCGGGCAGGACGTCGGCTTCACATCCACAGGTACGGGTAGTGGTGGAACTACCCTCTCCAGAGTGAGGAGAGCCCATGCAGTGGACAATACCTCATCTCCCCAGGGATCCCACGGCCAGTAACCATCTGGATTCTGGGTCGCTACCAGCTCATCGGACAAATCTTCAAACCAGTCTATACCATCTATCTCATCAAGAACATAAGCCTCGAGGCCCTTCATCGTGCAGTACATAGCCTGGCGGTGGTATCGCCAACCGGGATCCTGGTTCATGTCACCCCAGTGCCGTACTATGTAGGCAATAGCCCGCTGTACCCGCTCATGCTCCAGATTCCAGCCAACAAACTTCATCTCAAACAGCAGGTTCCCGGTCTTTAGAATATTTACCCAATCGCATGGCACAACGTAACCTGAGCCACCATCTTCACTAGGATCATACATGGAGTCTCCAGGGTCACACTGGATATACTCAATATAACCTGCCAAGTTATCCTTTACACTTTGTGGGATTTCTATGCCGAATACCTCGGCATAGCGCAGGCCAAGCACCGCATATCCAGTGTTGGAGTTGTCACTTGGCTCATCGCCGGCATGGTAGCGCCAGCCACCGTCAGGGTTCTGGGTATTAGCGAAGAATTTTACATTGTTATGCAAAACCTCTTCATAAGTCCATGTGTTTATGGGGCCAGGAACGTTTACTATTCGCCCCGGGGTTCGGCTGGCAGCAATTGCCATCATGGCGACGCCAGTATTATAGGTCTCATGTCCTCCCATAGCAAAGCACACTCCGCCCTCTGCGTGAATTGCAGCATTGCTGAAGATGTAATCGAGGCCCATCATAACGTTTTCGCTATACTCGTATTCAGGATCAAACGGACTATAGCCCAACTCGTAAGCACGGTCTTCCAGCTTTACCACGGCAAGACCGGTGTAAGCCACCTGCTCGTACGTACCCCAAGAACCGTCAGCATTCTGCTGAGTAACCAGCCACTCGATTCCTTTCTGGACCGACTCCTCGATTTCATCTTCCGTGGCTGCCTGAACCGGGACAGCCATAAGACCAACCAGCAATCCTAGCGAAATTGCAATCGATAAGATTTTCCTTTTCACCAAATTCCTCCTAAATCTTTAATCATAACTCTTTTGCGCATACACACGCGCCAAATCTGTTGTTATAGCTGTATCTCACCTCCTTTCTGTTATTACTCCCTTGCTTATAGACCAAAAAGAATGCATACAATACCGGCGGATGTTGAAGTGCCAGTTTGTTTAGCTTATTTAACCAATCCCTACTCCACAATTCTCCAAAAGGACGAAATCTAAGGCTCAAAAGAATAATTTATTTATTAAGTAAAATTGAGCAGTGCAATTCTGTTGTGGGTAATCTGCAGGCGTGGGTAGGTATCGAGTAAATACAGAGTGCTAAGTGAATAGAAATGGATGCCGATAGTGGCAAGGATTTTAGCCTTAATCAACGGGACATCTCAATTATTTGTATTTATTGCCTTCGGTTGAGGGAGCAAAGCGTTGAAGCCTACTTCTGTTTGAGAGACAGGTGATTGTCCAGTATGCTCGGCAACCGCATTAAATGAAAGCGCTATGCAGGCTCTTGAAGTACCCTAGCAGATTTGCCATTATTAAGGCTAAGAAAGCAGGTAAGGTCACTCCCGATCTTGAAAGTATTATCCTGATACATCATGCGAAGGACTTCCCTGCCGGTAACCCTCATGGCACACCCCCTGGACAGGGCGGGGACAAGCCTGGTGGTCTGGTCTTTGGGCGTTTAGGTGTTAAGGAAGGGGAACTGGTGATTGCCAGCTCCCCCCAATTGCGTGACTGTGGTAGTACTTGCTAATCGCCGTTTATGGGATTGCCGTGGGCATCGATTGAACAGCCAGCGTTATTGTACGTGTCGAGCTGGTTCTTTAGTTCCTCTATTGTATCCCTATCTAGCGATGCTAAGGCAAGGTTTACGGCATTGATAATCTGATTATCGGTCATCGTGTAGTTGACATGCGGATGCGATGCGTTAAGCAGAGCAGCTACAGCATGGCGGAGCAGGTTACGAGCCGCGCCAATTGTACCCTTTCCACCTCCATAGTTCAGCGCTTCTATCAGAGTGTCATCAGCTAGGTCGCTCAGCTCGGCTGGGATATCGAAGACATCACCGATCAGTGAATCTGTATTGTAGCCGACCCACAGATCGGGGTGGTTCTTCCAGAAGCCAGGCGTGCAGCCTTGTGTCCCATAGGCATGGTTAATAAATGTGAGTGTTACCGTGGTGCTGGAGGTAAGCGTAACTGTCTGAGGTGGTGCAGTATCATATCCAGGAGGAGGCACAGTCTCAGTGACAGTGCATGTGATACCAATTAAGCAGTTGGTAACCAGCAGGGTGCCTGTAGTGCCATCTTCGTCATTAAGAACGTTATCAATCACAGTGAGAGAAGACTCTTCAATGCCAGTCTTAGGATCAGGGGTAATGACGAAGGTAGCTTCGGCAAGGGCAGCATTTTCTTCATCTACCTTTAAAATCTTTATCTTGCCCAGTTCGCCCAACTCATTGGTAAAAGTTACCTCAGCGGGTCCACAGGTCTCAGGATCGGGTACAATTGTCGCTTGATCATCGAGCTGTTGGTAGGCGCTACCGGTGCTGAGTTCTTCGTGAATAACATACGGTCCCTGCCAAGGAACGATAATCTCGTTGGTGTCGGTGATTGCTGTGTTTATTACTACATCACCGACCAGAATATCCCCCTCGTCTATGATTCCATTGTTGTTAATATCACGGTAGACGTTAAATGTGAAGGTTTCCTGTGGTCCCCCTTCAGGGATAATTTTGTGGATGATGATGGTGTAAGCCTCATTGGCCAGAGCTGAAGCTGGTAGGAACATACCTGTAACTACGGCTAGTGCTATAATCCCGAGGAATATTACTTTCTTCATTTGTCTTCTCCTCATTTAGCCCCCAGCTTCGTGCTTAAACACACTTAAAGCCAGAGTAAGTAGAGTAATTATAGATATTAACCNTATATGGACTGCTAATACTATTCTTCAAAAGGAGAGTTTTTAAACGTAAAAACGTATTAGAATAATATCCTTCTTTCGGTCGACTCTTTAATAGACCCTTTGGATTAAAGTGGAACGAATTTACTGTTCATCTCTCGAACTACTCTTTAACCACAATGTCCCCCATTTTTAATCGACTTGGCCTCAATAGGAATATATGTGTCGTTTTCANGTGGGTGNGGGATTGGTTAATTTGTGATAATCAACGGAAGCTAAGGTATTGATTGAGCAGTGGCGAAAGGAGTACAATCAGGTACGTCCTCGTAGCTCGTTAGACCACCGACCACCCGCTCCTGAGGACCGAAATACCGGTAACTCTAACTTAAGGAGTGGTATCCTTTATGGTGGCAGGTTAGAATTGGCTTGTGCTGTGCCTCTTTACCCCAGGCAAGTCGTCGCTTAGCTTTGTGGAGCGGGTGATGGGATTCGAACCCACGACGTCTTGCTTGAGATAGTCGTAGTTCTTCAAATAAACCGTAGGTGTTTATGAAATTACTCTCCTGCCGTTTATACATTTGTCACCCCTCCATTTAAGTCGTTCTATACTACTATAGTACAAAAAACGAAACATGACCAATAGGTGGGGGTGACCTGCCCCCCAAAAGGGATACCAACTGTTAAGTCGTAGTTCCCAGTATTACAGCCTCAGGGGCAGGTCAATCTTTTGCTAAAAGTATAAATTCGTCTTCTGAAAATTTATATACTGATTTTATGGTAAATTTATCGTTCTGCCTTATGATGCGACTATGTGAATTTTGCTTGATATTTCGAAAATAACTAAATTTCATAGTTGTGTAATATTACACGTCAGTTATGTTATATTTTTTAAATGTTATTACTGCTAAAATTCGATTTAAATATAGCGGTGGTTTGATGGTGAAGAAGGCGTGACGGGTACCTGATTTTATGGGAAAAATAATATTCACTTGACATTTCGATAAATATAGTTTAAGATTTTATGCCTGTTTACCCTTGAATTGCTATTTTTATCAAAATAATTGCTAAAATTATCACAAAATTTCTATTAATTACCAAAATAATTACTTTATTTATAAAAATTTTTTAGTATTTATTTTGCCATATGGCGAATAGTGGATATTTTGGAGGGGTGGAAGAAGGATAACAATTCATACCATAAAAAGATAGTCGAAAGCGAATATAAGCGTTGTTTGATAGAATGAGAGGGACTGCAATGAAGGCTCTGGTGATTGACGATGACACGCGGTCAACTAAAGATGTCACTTTCTGCCTGCAAGTGAGATATCCTGATATTGAAGTTGTTGCAGTGGTTAAGGGACAACGAGGTATAGAATTGTTGGATAACGAATCACCGGATATTGTTCTTTTGGGGTCTTCTTTACCTGATATGTCCACGCTCGATATTATTAAGAAAATTCGTGAATTCTCTGATGTAGCCCTAATCGTCCTTTCTGAAAAACAAACCGACCTTGAAAGAGCCGAGGAACTGGAAAATGGCGCTGATGATTATATCATTAAGCCATTCAGTCCTATCGAGTTATTAGCTAAGGTAAGTGCATTGCTGCGCCGCATCCAGGGACTCGGCTTCAAGCCACATCGCCGTGTTACTATTGGCACTGAATTATCAATCAATTTCTCCACAAGGGAAGTATTTCTTGCAGGTGAGCGATTGAATTTAACTCCTACTGAATATCATCTGCTTTCAGAGTTAGTTAGAAATGAAGGCAAAGTACTCACCCATAGTACCCTGCTGGAAAAAGTATGGGGCTCAGAATATAAAGACGACCCCAGCTTTATCAAGAAATATGTCCATCGTCTCCGCTCCAAGATTGAGCCCGATGCCAGCAATCCTCAAATGATCATCAACGAACGCGGAGTGGGTTACAGGTTTATCAAAATAGTTTAATTACTCCCGGTCGTATTTCTCCAATTAATAGGGCGCTTAACCTCACAACTTAATTTAATCTACCTGACACAAATAGCTCAGAAAAGTACTTGTTGTCCTCTTTTTTTATTCTCAATCCTTTTTGCAGCGATGAATTAGCAAAAATATAGAATGCAAGTTTGGTTTCAAGTAATGAGAAACATGCGGAAATCGTCCCTCTTAATGTAAGAGAAAAATACCTTCTCACTTTTACTCTAAATAGTAGGGTATCAGGTTTTTTGGCTGCATGACACGGGGATACCCGGTGAAGAGAACCCAGGAGCAGTCTATGACAACTCCTTTTATAAAAAAGGTTATGTTGGGGATTTTCCATATGAAGCGACCTTTTTAATGTTTTTTGTAATGCTAACCCTGCTCTGGACATTCCAGTGCCCAATTAATATATAACCCTTTTACACACCCTAATTACACACCCGGATTATACAGGTAAGTTACACAGGGGTTACACACCCTGATTACACAGGACGTCATGTATAATTTTACACAGTTGTGTAAGGTGTAATTTTATGACCATTTTCGCCGTTTTAGACGTTTTTTGTAGTCGGGTCCTTGCCCTGTGAATTCCAAGGAAATCCGAGAGAATATGCTGGAAAAAGGAAAGGAGTCCTNTTAAAAGGACTCCTTTCCTTTTTCGTCAGGCTCATCTGATAACCTTATCAAGTTTCTACATTTGGGTTTGGTTTTTTCTTTTAAGCTGCATTCATTTTATGCTAAGGTCTTCTAGGGTATCATGAATCGGGCTGGAATAGGTTGCTAATGTAATTCTTTCGTCTAGGGCTGTAGTTTGAGTTTTTTAGTGCCATGGTTATCGTTGTTTCGAGCCAGCCTAACAGTGTGCCTGCATCATATCTAGCGCCTTCAAATTCGTAGGCATACATCGGTCGCTGTTGAAGTAGCTGCTTAAGGGCATCAGTTAGCTGAATTTCACCATTTCTGGCTGGCTTGGTGGACTCGATTGTTTCTAAAATTTCAGGCATAAGAACATATCTCCCCATATATAATTGATATATTCATCGTGCTCATTTTGTCGATTTCCACTCTTGACCCTTCGCTACTTACATGTTCATCTACAATGTTTTTTATTTTTATCAGACTCATCTTTCATTTTCTCTTTATTGAGAGCTATGCATTGAGGACATAAATTCCATACTTCTTGAGCTGGTATTGGGAGATCAGTTGCTTCGTATCGGGTAGCGGAACTACCGCATCCCCAACATAAATATGTTACTGGTATTAATCGCTGCATAATTTAATGCTCTGAAGTTAAGTGCTTTTCAGGTATTACGACTTCGCGTTTCGATCTAGTTCGAATTTGACTATAATTTGAAAAAGGTGCTAAGGTATGCCTGACGGTAGATGAAGATACAAAGTGCCAGTGCGACGACTAACCCAGCTATGTCCGCAAGGAGGTCATAGAATGACATATTGCGGACAGGGAGAAAAGACTGTGCGAATTCTGTACCTACAGCTAGAACCAGACTAAATATAATTCCGAAAAGCATCCGGGATCTGAATTGGCTGAGGAACCTGGCGCCCAAAACACTAATAAGCCCGGTAATAAAGAAAAGACCAAAGTGAGCGACTTTATCGAAGTGCTTGAATCCCAAAGGGCTGGGTATCTGTGTCTCTCCAATCGGAGCCAACAACAAGCCTAGAAGGGCCATTGTCCATAGAGTAAGGATCGCAAGGCTACGTTTCATCTTAATATATCTCACCTTTGTCTAACGAAGCCCAGTTCGTAGCAGGGTACGCGCGCGCTCAATCGTTCGCACAACTCCAAAGTGTACCCCATTCCGTCTGCGTCCCAGAAGGTGGGAAAGGAACATACCAGAAGCCGTGAGATTGCGTCGGTATGGTGGATTTCAGTCAACCTGTTTTCGTTATCATGAGCGAGGAATAGAATTCTGTTCAGCGGTGCGCTCATTGGTAAGGCTATATTGGCATCACCATGCCATGGTGTTCCATAGATACGATAGCTATCGCCCATGTCTCTGATAATTATGCGGTCATCACTGAGTATAGTAATCCCGGGTTCTCCTCTGAACAGTTCAGCCAAAGTAGTTTTGCCAGCTCCGGAGGTTCCAAGAAACAGCAGCCCCTGGCCATGGTAGTCTACACCGCAGGCATGTACGAGCATACCTTTCTTTCGAGATAGGAAATTGATAACCAGTAACTCGTCTAGCGGGTAGTTAAGCGGGTCAAAGTAATTTTCCTGTAATGATTCCTTGAGTCGGCTATGTATTACGCCAGTACTGAAATCAGGCTCCATAATGGCTACTTTATAGGGAGTACGCTCAATCTCCCCGGTGCAAAAATACAGTACCAGCTTATCCTTACTCCGATAAAGTTGCCAAGCTCCGTTAGTATGAAAGAGCTCATCCTCAAGTTCTAGTGAAGGAATAGCACCAAATTTTGCCTGAAGGGCTATATCTGGTACTCCGTCAGAAATTAGGAATGCTTTATTGGCGGGCGGAACTGTCAAGCTGAGGTCAGAATCACTTACCAGTGAAAAAACGATGCCACCTATACACAATTTCAGTTGATGATTTACGCTAGGTACTATTTTTTTCCCTCTATTTTATGATATATACCTTAGGACTTTTGTCTCAAACTATCAGGTTATCAGGAACCGGTGACCCCCCTGCAGACTTGACCACCATTCATGGGAGGCCAGCTACAATAAGGTTCACCCGGACCGAAATTGGGGAATTCGTGGTTCTTGCATACCTGAAGGACGGCCTCTTCTGGTACCAGACTTACTTCTACCAGTGTTGGTTTTTGATAGTGTTTCTTTAGGTTGCTCATTTGTGTCCTCCTTGTTGAATTATAATATAATTCACTATTTTTTTCTACAAAATCTCTTAAGTTGAGTTATCAGTATTATAGGTTTGGCCCTTTAGCCGTATGCTGAGCTACGGTACGGGTGTCGAAGGTCACTAAAAGCTACGCAAGCTTCATCGACTATGAATTTAGCGTCTCTGTTTGCCTTGGTGGCTATATTAAGCTCGATTATGTCAGTTAGTGGTTATACCAATGATGGCAGCCACACCAACAATAACAGACAGGATGGAAGTGGAAACATTTAGGGCAACGTCCATAGTTTTCGCCTGTGCCCTGAGTGCAAAGTAGTGCTTGTTCAGGTTCTAGTATTTCAGTCTTCACCTCAGGTTTTACGTAAGTTTCTTTGGGCATAGCGTCACCTCCGTAGCCTTAATTATCTGCTAACACAGCATTGCCTACCAATCAGCACTAGAACTCGGACTATTCCGATGGCTGGACTCAAGATAGACTATTCCAGTTTATCTTTGGCAGTAGGCCGCTAAATAGCACTGACGGCAAGCATATGAGTTTAGTGTACCTCATCGACCCGAGATACCGTAGCTCAGCATACGGCTAAAGTCGCCACAATATATCAGTGCTCTACTGAATTAATTATCCGGTCATGGTCGAGACATGGTATATAGCTAGTTCCCTCTTATCTTCTCAATCTGATTCATGATGCCAGTCTGTATCAATTTCTCGAGGATTTCTTTGACATCTGCATAAGCATCCTCGAAAGACACATCAAAACGCTCACATAGGCGTGTGGTGATTTCGTTGATTCCGCACTTACCATCACACATTTCCCATATGGAAGCCGCTGTCTTGTTCAGTACGTGTATTGATTGTCCGTCATCCTTAATCACTACCACATCATCACCAATTCGGCGCCAGATGACATTTTCTGCCTGTGCTATCCGATTAGCCATCATTTTATATCCTCTCCTTCCAGCGCTCTTTCAAGTTTCCCTATTTCCCACCATAGTGATTCCCTATCCAAACTAAACTCAAGCTCATAGATAGGGATGGTCCCTGTCACCTCATCAGTGAAGTCAGCCATTAAAGAGAGGACAGACCTTTTATCTATCAGGCCGATATAAGATGGTGTTATTATCTGGCGTATGAACCGTAGGTAAGCCTCGGTTCTATTAATAGAGCGTATCCTTGTCTTATTGCTCTGCTTGAGTAACAAAATGCAACTCAGTGGCGCCGTTGCATTCAGTCGCTGTGGATGCCCGCCAATGATTGGAATACCCCGCACTTCAAGTACACTATCATGCTGCTCTGGTCTGGAAATCAGCAACATTTCGTCATTTATCACCTCGCCATTCTGTTCCCTGCATAGATTGGCAATGGTGGTCTTCCCAGCCTCGCTGGGTCCTGTGAACACCAGCGCCTTTCCGTTATGCAGGATTCCACAGGCATGCACTAATAGTGCCCGGGGATTTCCGTTATTTCTCAACTTCCATGCCGAATAGTAGGCAAGGTAGAGTAACTGATTCAGTAGCTTCAAGTCCAGGCCTGGGTTACCCGGATTCCTCTCTATGCACATGCTGATAGTGCGATTAGCTAGGTCATAGTTACTGGCGATTATACGACTGGTTGGCAAGAAATGATTTCCCTCGTGAATGTATCTCATTTCAGATAAGGATGCTTCCATTTCACTGGGGCTTAACTGCTCGCTTACGCTAAGCTCTATAGATATATCAGCAGGCTGGTCTGTCAGGAAATTGTTGAATAATTTTTGCAGCCCATCAAATATGCTGATATCACCGCAACTAATGGCACAGCAAATATCCCCTATCTGAACTCGCATAGTGTGGTTTTTAAAGCTAGATATGTGTTTTGCATTTGCTTGTGGGTTCATCCTCACCTGCACCGCGTTTTGGATTCGGCAGTTTTTTATTCAGTATATCTATACTCTTTGAGTTCCGCTCTTCAAACCAAAGGCTTCAGCCCGGAGATGGGCTATCTGGCAGTAATAATCCACTATGGCCTCCGGATCACCCAATTCTGCATAGGCAGTGCCCGGGCAGTTGCTACAAAGCGAGTGAAATTCACATTGACCACAAGGATAGGATGACCTGGGCTTTTGTGAGCGTACCTGGGGGAAAAAGTTGTAGAAACCTTCGTACAAAGATCCCTTCCGCAGGTTATAGCTGGGCCATCGTGCACTCATGCATATAGACATTTGTCCGTAAGGGTCGATGTGGAAGCCATATAGTCCAGCTCCACAGCCATAGAGTCTGTCGGTTCCCGGAGCACCCCAAAACTTCTGGCAGAAATCTCGATAACTGGACGAGCGCCTTTCATCTTTAAGGTCGAGTTCCAACACCTCCTCGGGCTTCAGCCTCAGTTTAAGGGCTTCTTTAGAGCCATCCAGGGGGGCAACGATTATAGGGTCATAGCGGAATTTTACTCCTAGTCTCTGGGCAAATTTTTCCAGCTCACGGAGCTCGTGATGGTTAATAGTTGTGACAACGGTCTTCAGGACAAGCGGGATACCACGCTCCAGCAGCCGGTGGACTCCCCTGAGGGAGCGTTGAAAAGAGCCAGGAACTCTCGTTATCTGCTCATGAGTTTCGTCGGTCACACCATACAATGTTATCTCTACCCGATACGGAGAATATTCTCGGAAGTAATCAGCTAACCTATCAGTTATAAGTGTACCATTTGTAAACAGAGTAACCATTATGCCTTTCTTCTTGGCATAAGTATAGATATCGAGAAAATCAGGTCGAATCAGAGGTTCACCGCCTGTTATTAATAGCCACAGACAGCCTGTCTCTGCAGCTTGATCCAGTAAGCCACAAATCTCATCATAAGAAAGTTCTTTTTGCTGAGCTTCTTCGTCGCTGGCTGGAAGACGGCAGTAGCAGTGAGCGCAGTTCAAGTTGCAGCGTAACGTAAGCTCCAGACTCCCACTAAGGGGCATCCGGCACTCCTTGTAGTCTTTCTCGAAGCGTTCACCGAACTGTCGATAACTAATTTTAGTTATATTGTGCTTTTCCATATGCGTCACTACCCGATATAACGAACTACGTTCAAGTAGCCAAAACTACTGGCTAGAAATAGAATATAAGCAAAATAGTGCGGGATTATGAACTTGTGAAATTCTTATAAGGTTAGAATTCGTTTATTTATTAGTACTTGTATTTTCCAAGTTTTGCCTTATTTAAAACAAAACCCACCACTCTTGCTCCCATAGCTTCCAGTGTTTGCTTGCTATCCTTGGCTAAATCAAGCCTCGAGACATCCGGTTCCAAAACTAATAGCACTTCATCAACCATCCTGGCCAAGATTTTAGTATCAGCGTATCCCAGTACCGGGGCGCTATCTACAATAACCACATCGTAAGTCTGCCTGGCTTTTTGCAGAAGTTCTGTCATTCGAATCGATGAGAGTATCTCCGCCGATTCTGCTGACGCAGTTCCTGAAGCAAGGATATCAATGCCGTCAGCTTTAACTATGTAATCCCACGGCTCTTTTTCACCAGTGAGGAACCCTGATAAACCATACGATTCTGCCAGACTAAAGACAGCTGCGATGTCAGGCTTTCGCAGACTACCATCTATAAGCAGAACACTACGACCCTGTAATGCCACCACTCTCGCTAGATTGGCAGCTACAGTAGTCTTCCCTTCTTTTTCATCCGGGCTGCTTATCAGGAGGATCTGCCCTTCGTAGGAATCCAATCCAAGGTTGGTTCGCAACATTCGGAAGTCCTCCAGATACATATGTGCATTTTTATCCAATACGGACAACAATACGGAGGGGTAGTTGGGGTTTCCGATACCCCATGTCCGGTCAATATGTGCAAGTGCCGGAAGTCCAACATATTCCACCACCTGCGACGAATCCCGAACTATACGGTCAAAATACTGAAGTACCAGAGCACTAAGAATTCCTAACAGCAAAGCAGCAACTACTGCTAAAATGACATTTTTATAGCGTCCAAAAAAGTCCGTAGCCGGTGAAGTGACTATTGCCATATCCACCACTCTGATTCCACTGCTATCACCGGTTAACAATGCTAACTGAAGCTCCTGTCGGAGATTATCCAGAGCATTATAGCTGAGACTACCTCCGCTACCTTCAGCAAGGTCAGCTATCGCATCCGGTAATGCGCTGATTGCATCTTTAGCTGATATGACTAGTTCCTCAATATTGTATAGCTCTGTATAGACTCGAGGGTCTGGTTCACTTAACAGCATATCCTCCACTTCGGATAACAAGGAGTTTATGGTTGTAACTAATGTCCTGGCGCGATTTTCCATGGTGGCGAGCTCAGCATAGGTTAATAGGATTTCTTGTTCTGGATCCGATGTTTTTAGTTGATTTGAAAGCGTCTGCAATGTTGTAGTGGCAGAGGTTGTTCTATTATTTAGTATCCCGATTTGTTGCTGTGTTATAGTTGCTGTTTCCGGCAGGAAATCGAGGGTTGTTTCCAATGCATTAGCAGCCAGTCCGGCATTCTGTATTATTAGATCCTGTGTGTCTTGGTATAGTTGGCTCGTATCTAATCCCGTTTGTATTCCTTGTTGTTCGTCTAGGGTTTGCTCGTACAGGGCTGCAGATAAGGCGTCCATTTGTTCCAGAATAGCATTTATGGCGGTACGGGCTACTCGAACCAGTTCATCCACGTTACGTAGTTCACTAAGGACTTGAGAGTCCGTTTCTGACCTCTGCATCATCTCGATTTGATCGGCTATACTTTGAATGTTCATAGCTAATGCCCTGGTCTGACTCTCAATAATATCAAGATCAAAGGATTCAAACTCAATATTCCTAACAAGTGCTAAGAGTCGATTTGTTCTGGAAACCGATGTTTTTATCTGCTCTGCGAGACCTGAAGTTAACTCGGACGAGGTAACGGCATCCTGTGACTCTAATTGCTCCAGATGCTGAGACACCGTTTCAAGGGCTGCTAGGGCAATATCTATCTGGGCTGTTAGTCGAGTTAACGAAGGACTAATAGAGATGTCCACCTTACTGACACTTATTTCCTTCAGTTGTTTTGTGGTATTTTCTAAAGCAGTCTCAATGGCTGTCAATCTGGAACTATTGGCTTCATACACATAGGCTGCGGCAAGAGCATCAGCCTGTTTCTGAACCATTGAAGGGTCAGAAGAAACGATGGTCACCGCTACAAGACTTGTTCCTCCGACCTGCTGGATCTTGAGAGCTTCTTGTAATTTCTGTACCTCCAATTGAAGGTAGCCGGGATTTGTTGATTTATCCGGTTCTAGCTGGCTGACAGCCCGTTCGAGCACACTGCGACTTCTCATCACCTCGATCTGGCTCCCAACATCCTGCGAGTATGCAATTCCTAATTCTACAGGGAAAGTAATTGTTGGCTGTTCGCTTTCTACCATTATGGTCGTTGTAGCTTCGTAGACCGGTGGTTGCTTTAAAGTAAGTGCCAGGGATACCCCTCCAGCAATTAGCACCATGAGGATTATTATCCACTTGAATCGCCATATGGCTTTCAGTTGTCTTGTAAAGTTAACTTCTTTTTTTTCTACCATATTTACTTATCCCGAAATCTATTAAATTGGAGGAAATCCTTGCAATTAGACAGATAGGATTCAGAGTGATAAACGAGCCATCCACCGCTATCCTACATAAGCACCAGTCTTCCGGAGTCATTCGTTAAACAGTAGTCGAGGGCTGAATGAAATCCCTCCTAATTATAAACCCCCTTGATGAGATAGGAAAGCTAAATAGGATACGCTGTATATTAGTATTTATCGAGTACAGACATTCTATAGTAATAACAGGATTAATTAGAATGATTGCTGACAATGGCTAAATTTGATGAAATGATATAATATATTATATTGACTTGAATCATTATATCAGTCTATCAGAAGAAATACGGGATAATTTAGTAGTATTTAAAATTATTAATTAAGGTGATATTATGCGTTTAAAGGTGTTTTGGCTAAATGTTAACATCATTCGTACATTACCAAGTTTATTCATATATAAATTCTCTCCGATGAAAACGTGTATTGATGAAGATATTGAAGCATGGATAAAAAATCATGATTTGAAATACTTAAATTATCGACCTTGGAAATATTTTCATTACTTATTATTATTTTATCCTGAATTTCGTAATCTCTTCTATTATAGGATTAAGCAGAAAAATCCAATTTTATCTAGAATCATCCAAATCTTCTATCCTAGACTAAGTACATTATATATAAACGCTACTTCGATTGGTTCAGGGTTGTTTATTCAACATGGATTTTGCACTATCATTGCAGCTAAGAGCATTGGTAAAAATTGCTGGATTAACCAACAGGTTACTATAGGGTTTTCAGGCAGAGATAACTGTCCTACTATAGGGGATAACGTTAGAATAGCTGCTGGTGCCAAGGTCCTCGGTAAAATAAACATAGGTAGCAATTGCTTCATAGCTGCTAATGCTGCAGTAATTAGTGATGTTCCTGATAATTGCTTGGTAGGAGGAGTGCCAGCTGTTATATTAAAACAGAACGGGGTAAGAATACATCAAAATAAAGGTGCATAATTTTATTTCTCACTGTCATAACAATACAGTTTGGTATTCACATTAAACATTAATAGGTTTTAGAATTTATAAGCAAAGGAAACTGTCCAAGAGTGAAATTGGATAGAATTTGGAGGAGCCGGCAGATATATGATTTAAATATAATCAATTATCTGTGGACAGCTTACAGAAATCAGCCCTCCAATAAATACCATCATCACGAGAGACATATAAATATACATCTGATCCTTCCGGAATACCTAAAGCAATCGGGCAAGCTTCATCTAGAAGCAATATATCCTCAGCA
>JGI24422J19971_10000716_pt1 | contig 19001 bp, 16 predicted proteins | sample DeeMarSWOR152_54_FD_19971 | JGI IMG/M metagenome (IMG submission 19971) | reverse complement strand
GGACGATGACATTACCAACGATAACAAGGATGTTAACAAGTTCTTCGTCTCACTGAACAATACCACCAAGCATGTGATGTCCGGGTTAACTGAGCTTGGCCAACTGGGCAATGTGGTCAGGATGTCTCAGCTCATCGCTGGTGGAGAGGGACAGTTATTGAAGAATCCCATCATCTCTTTCATTACCTGCATGGTGAAAAGCCCGCTACAGCTTGTCGACGATACCACCCAGAAAGCGATAGAGATAGCCAGGAGAGGCATTCCTCTGGTCGTCTCCAGTTCTCCCATGGGTGGCTCCACCGCCCCGATTAGAGAAGAGGGCATGGTAGCCCAGATTAACGCCGAGCTCCTGGTGGGCATAGCCTTAACCCAGTTGGTGAACAAGGGTACTCCGGTGCTCTACGGCAGTGTGCCCGGCAGAGCCCACATGGTCAGTCTTTATGATTCCTATGGAGTCCCTGAGTTCAACCAATATAACATTGACTGCGTCCAGATGGCACGCTATTACGGTCTACCCTGTTATTCCACCGGCGGTATCTCTGATGTAATGGTGCCGGGGATACAGGCATCGGTGGAGAGGTTATTTTCGCACATCCTGGTGACACTGGCTGGTCCTCAGTATCTTCACTATGCCTTTGGTCTTATGGAGCGGACCAATACCTTCTGCCCGGTTCAGGCGGTACTGGATGATGCCCACATAGGGATGGTCAAGAGATTCGTCCGACAGCCAGTGGTGACCACGGATAGGATTTCGGAATCTCTGGAGCAGATAAGAAAGGTCATGGGCACCTCCCATAAGCTCTATGCCCGGTTTGTGCGGAGTATGCTTCGTTCCGGGGAGATTGCCCCCCCGTATCCCTTTGAGGGTAAAGATATGGTAGACGGGGCGCTGTTTCGGGCGCGAGAGAGGATGGAGGAGATTTTGTCATTGCCGCCATCCCATATACCCCGGCCGGTGGTGGATGAGGTGTTTCAGCAGGTGCCGGGACTGCTGGCGAGATTGAAAAATTGATAGGATTGGAGCAGGTCATGACAGAAGATATACTGGCACTTCTCAAGGAAAATGTTATCCAGGGAAGGGTAACCCAGGATGATGAGGGCTTTGATGAGGGGATGGCGGGGCAGCCCGGGGTCAGCGAGCTTATTGAGCAAGCCCTCGCCCAGGGCATTAACCTCGAGAATATAATAAAGAAGGGGCTGACCGAGGGCATGAATATCGTGGGGCAGAAATATGAAGCTAGTGAGTATTATATCCCTGATATGCTGGCCTCGGCGGAAGCGGTGGGGGTGGCTATGGAGATACTGGAGCCCCACCTGGCCCAGAGTGGCATTAAGTCCAAGGGCAAGGTAATTGTGGCTACGGTAAAAGGTGACCTTCATGACATCGGCAAGAACATAGTCTCAATGCTGCTTCGAGGGGCTGGTTACATAGTCAGGGATTTGGGGAATGATATCGACCCCCAGGTTATCGTCGCTGCAGTCAGGGAAGATAAACCTCAATTTGTGGGAATGTCTGCCCTGCTTACCAGCACCATGATGCACATGAAGGACACTATAGAGGCACTCAGCGGAAGCGGGCTTAGAGACGGGGTGAAGGTCATCATTGGCGGGGCGGCTGTCTCCGAGGAATTTGCCCGGCGTATAGGTGCTGATGGCTACGGGGCTGATGCCTTTCAGGCAGTAAGGCTAGTGGAGACTTTAAGCACAAATATAGGAGGTTGAGAAGACTTATGGCTGAAATAAATGCTTACAATGAGGCAATCAAAAGCGGACTCTATCAGAAACCTACCGGACTGCTGGGGAAATATGACAACGTGCGGCGCTTCTGGGAGGACGAGGAGCTCGGCCTTTACCTGAGACCCTATCTGGAGCAGATGGTAGCCCGGAAGAGGGAGCGTGGCCAGAGGCTGCGCATACTCGACCTGGGGTGTGGCAGTGGGGATGGACTTGAATTCATCACCAACATCATCAGCAGTAAGTCCTCAATTTCAGAACATGACACCGAGATTATAGAGCCTGGCATGCTTGAGCTTTACCAGGGAATTGATATCAACGAGGGACTGCTGACCCAGGCCCGGGAAATTCATGACCACCGACCGAATGTGTGCTTTATCCACTCAGACTTCAACGACTTTGACCTGGGCGCTGAAGAGCCCTATGACCTGTATCTGGCTAACTACGGGACGCTATCTCACAACACTGATGAGCAGACTGTGGAGCTTTTGACCAATATTGCTCGACAAAGCCAGCATGGTGCCCTCATCATCATTGACTGGCTGGGGCGCTACTCATATGAGTGGCGGACGCTGTGGACCAAGGACACTGGTCATAACCGGTGGATGAAGTACGTTATCTCCTATCTACCCGCAGTTGATGGCGAAAAGCCGCCGGAGTTGACCTATTTCCCGCTCAGGATTATGGGGCGCGAGGAGGCTCTATATATCTATCAGCAGGTAAAAGATAAGACGGGAGGACTTCTTACCCTGTGTAATCTGGCTGACCGGTCCTCATTCGTGGGGCGTCACATGGATACAGCTCAATATAATCCCCACTGTCAGCCCCTGCGCCGATTGGTCAATTCTCTTTTTGAGCCCAACGTGAGCACCAACCTGGATGAGGTCTTGATTCGCTACATCCCCCGAGACGGCTTCACCGAGGTAAATGCCTACCACCAGAGGTTAGCTGATTGCTGGAACTACCTGGTAACCTGTACCCAGGCACTACTTGAAGGAAGTAAACCCCCGGAGGCGTTAGCTGAGATGCCTCTGCCTCTCAGGCAGTTGCTCACTACCATGGAGGATNTAGTGAGAGTGGNAGCCGGGATGGAAGTAGGCAATGCTCGAGCTAGCCTGGTCGAGCCGCAATTGGGCTACTGCCTCAGGGAGCTCGAGATGAGACTTCAGCAGGGGCAGGGGTGTGGGCATGGGCTGGTGGCTATCTTTGAGGTGGTGAAGTGAGAGCTTTTANCNTCATTTTGGCGGAGGATTTATAACTATGGCCGGTATCTTGGGGACTAGTTCCGGNAGCCAAGATGCCTTAGAGTTGATGTTGAGCCGGCTTCATCACCGGGGGCCTGAGGGAAAGTGGCTGCACNTGGGCCGGAGGTTTGCCATTGGCTGCTGTGTTCTACCCTCAGAAGCGGGTCATTCGGGGAAAGCATACGCCCGGANGGCTGACATAGCGGCGGTGATAGATGGTCATCTCTACTCTAAAGAAGGGATGCCGTTGCCTGAAGCCGACCTCCTGGTTANCCTTTATCGTAGNTTTGGTCCTGCATTTGTGGAGCGGCTGGATGGTGATTTTGCCCTTGGTTTAACCAATGATAATGAGTTAATACTGGCCAGGGACCCGGTAGGACTGCGGCCGCTCTTCTACGGCTATAAAGATGGCGCTTTCTACTTCGCCTCTGAGATGAAAGCACTCCAGGGTTTATGCGCCGAGGTTACGGAACTACCCCCGGGGCATGTCTATACTCAACAGCAGGGGCTTCAACCATTCAAGAGCTCGCCATATCCCGTCCCCGGGTTTGACAGCCCTGAAGAGGCGGCCCGCCTTCTCGCTGACCTGTTGCGAAGTGCGGTAGAGATGCGGTTGAAGGACGGTAATGTTGGCGGTGCCCTGCTCAGCGGCGGTCTGGACTCAAGTGTTGTCGCCTATCTGGCCAGGGAATTTCAGCCTGGCCTGAAGACGTTTACCGTAGGTATTGGTATCAGTGACTCCGAAGACCTGAGGCGGGCACGGGAGGTGGCACAGTATCTGGGTACTGAGCACTATGACTATATCTACCGGGAGGAAGAAATAGAGGAGGTGCTGCCTGAGGTCATTTACCACCTGGAGTCGTTTGATGAGGACTGTGTCTACGGGGCGGTAGCCAATTACTTCGCCGCCAGGCTGGCGGCTCAGCATACCGGGGGTGTGCTATGTGGTGAGGGAGCCGATGAATTCCTGGGCGGTTACCACGTACTGAAGAAAGCCAGAAGCGAAGCCGAGTTTCTCCAACTTTCCCAGGACCTGATCACCAATGCCTATCACACCGGGCTCCAGCGGCTGGACCGAATGATGGCAGCCCACTCACTGGACTTCCGCCCTCCCTTCGTAGATGGTAGAGTTATTGCCCTCTGCGCCAAAATTCCCCCGGCGTGGAAGGTTCATGGCAAGAAAAAGGTTGAGAAATGGATTCTGAGGAAAGCCTTCGCCGGTCTGCTGCCTGATAATATATCAAGCCGGGTGAAGCAGCCATTTGCCTCAGGGGCTGGCTCGGCCAAACTTACTAAATTGATTGGGCAAAGAGCTAGCTCAGCGGAAGATTCTAGGTACCAGCCGACCAAGCCCGCCATAGACCTGAAGTCTGAAGCCGAGATGTACTACTATCGGCTATTCAGGGAGAAGTTCCCCGACGACTCCTTTGCCAGGCTGGTGGCAAGGTGGGACCCCCTTACCCGGCGGTAACGGCCAGCACGGAGTTACTGGAGGGTGCAAGGTGTTGACAGATTGCAGTGCCACTGATACAATTAACACCTATAAAAGGGAAAGGCGTGGTGAATGTCATTTTACACTGCCTGGCCAGGAGTTTATTATACCGCCTTCATCTTTACGGAGCGCACTAGGTGCGCTTGGGAGGTTTTTGGTATAAAAAATGTAACACATCATAAGCAATGAATCTAAAGTATAAAAGTTTAGCCAGAACCCTCCCAAGCGAGGGTTCTTCTTATTAGATAAAGGTTAAATCAAGTAGAGCGAGGAGAGAAGTGGCTAATGCCGGAGAAAATAGCCGTCCTGGGTGGGGGTAGTGGTGCTCATACCCTGGCCGCTGATTTAGCGCTAAAAGGGTTTGAGATAAATATGTGTGAAGCACCTGAATTTAAGCCAAGCTTCAGCACAACCCTTGACCAGCAGGCGATATGCCTGATTGATGCCTGGGGTGAGGAGAGGACGGTGAGGCTGGGCATGGTCACCACCGATTTTGAATCGGCAATAAAGGGTGTTGATTATATTATGATGGCTATTCCCGCCATTGGCCACAAGCACTTTTTTACCTCCATAATCCCCTACCTGGAGGATGGTCAGACCGTAGTTGTCTGGACGGGAAACTACTCGGCGCTATTACTGGCTAATATGCTGAGGCAGAGGGGGATAAAGAAGGACATTACCCTGGCCGAGGGGCATACTCTCCCCTGGGGCTGCCGGTTGGAAGCTCCCGCCAGGACCAGGATATTTGTTGCCGCCACCAAGCTGTTACTATCGGCATTTCCCGCCAGAAATACAGGTAGGGTTATCAATGACTTACAGCCTATCTATCCCGTGGTTCCGGGCGAGAATGTCCTGGCTACTTCGCTCAACAATCTAAATCCAATTGTGCATCCCGTGGGGGCGGTTCTAAATGCCGGCTGGATTGACACTCTGGGTAAGGACTTTCACTTTTATAAGCACGGCACTACCCTATCTATAGCCAGGGCGATAAAAGCGGTTTATGAAGAGGTAGCCAGGGTAGGGGAAGCTATTGGTATAAAACTGCTCGAGTATCCTGAGGAATCATTCTGGTTAACGAGCACCATCATGTCGGTCTACTTTGAGACCCCCTTTGATAAAGAGGACACCGTGGCTAATATGGCTGAACCTTCATCAATGAAAAGCCGGTTTATAACCGAGGATGTCCCTTATGGACTGGTCCCTCCCGCCCACTTGGCACACAAATTCAATGTTGACATCCCGATTATTGATGCTACAATCAGATTGGCTTCGGTGATAAACCAGACAGATTATTATAAGGAGGGAAGGTCGCTTGAAGAGCTGGGGATAGCCGACCTGAGCCAGAGCGAATTGGCTGAAGTTTTACAGGAAGGGTTTTGAGAAGGCACTAAAATCTAATAGTGAAGGGGGTGATAGATAGTAGGTTATTTAAATGAAATCTTATTAGCATAAAATTTCAAAGGAGGTTTTAAGTGAAAAAGAAAGGCTTATTAGTATTGTCGGTCTGTCTAGGCATAGCCTTAGTATTGGCCGCACTGCCGTTCGCGTCAGGTTGCGTTCCTGGCGGACCGAAGGTATACAAGGTCTGCATAACTCAGATAGCCACCCACCCTGACCTGGACGCCAACCGCCAGGGTATCATTGATGCTATGGCTGAGAAAGGCTTTGTTGAGGGAGAAAATGTTGAATTTGTCATACAAAATCCTGAAGGTGATATGACGGTAGCGGCTTCAATTGCCGACTACTTTGTCTCCCTGAAGCCGGACCTGGTCCACGCCATAACTACCCCATCGGCACAAACGCTAGTGGCGGCTGCCGAGGGCACGGATATACCGATAATCTTCAGCTCGGTTACTGACCCGGTAGCGGCTGGGCTGGTGCCTAGTTGGGAGCAAGCCGCACCCACGGTAACCGGCGTCAGCGATTGGTTTGAGATGCCGCCTCAGGTAGAATTTGTTTTGGAGGTCATGCCTGACGTCGAGGTATTGGGCACTGCCTATAACCCCGGTGAGGTGAATGCGGCGGTGCAGGCAGAGATACTTAACGATGTTGCCCCCGACTATGGGCTTAGCGTTGTTGAGGCAACGGCGGCGTCAACTGCCGATGTTTATGCTGCCGGGATGTCACTGGTTGGTAGGTGTGATGCGGTATGGATTCCGACCTGCAATACAGTAGGCGGTGTGGGAATTGAGTCCATAATTAAGGTTGGTGAGGAGAACCAGCTACCAATCTTTGGTTCCGCAGTGGGCATGATTGAAACGGGTCTGGTTGGCGGTTGTAGTGTTGATTACTACTGGATAGGTCAGCAGGCGGGATATATAGCGGCTAGAATACTGAGCGGTGAAGATATAGCCAATATCCCCCCGATGAAGAGCGCAGTGTCAACCGTAGTTTACCCGGCGGCGGCGGAGAGAATGGGGATAACCATTCCTCAAGCGGTAATAGATTCCGCCGACATAGTACTAGAAGATTAGGCAACCTGCGGGAACAATAACCGCTATCAATTGAATAGATAAATAAAGTACTCACCCAGGTCTTAAATAGGAGAAAAGGATGCTGGATATAGCCGGTAGTGTTTTGTCTTTTTCCTTCTATGAGGGGCTGGTGTTTGGCTTGGTTGCCATTGGCGTATACCTTACACTGCGGGTACTTGCCTTCCCTGACCTTACCGTGGACGGGAGTTATACCCTTGGTGGGGCGACCACCGCGGTGCTTATCGTCAATGGTGTGCACCCTATCCCGGCCACACTGGCGGCTATTGGCGCCGGTCTGGGTGCTGGTACGATCACCGGGGTGCTCAATACCAAGCTCAGGCTACCGGCGTTACTGGCTGGCATCCTTATGATGGTGGGGCTGTACTCCATAAATCTGAGGATTATGGGTGGAGCTAATCTTTCCCTGCTTCGGCAGGTAACCACCTTTGATAAAGTCGCCGAGGTTTTGGGACTCAGCCACGGCAGTATTGTGGTATCAATCACGGTGGCTATAGCCATTGCCATTGCTGTTTTTTTCATTCTAAACTGGTTTCTGCGCACTGAGGTTGGTCTGGCGTTGAGGGCAACCGGTGATAATGAGCAGATGGTGCGTAGCCTGGGGGTGGATACCGATAAGAATGTATTGATGGGTTGTGCTATTTCCAATGGTCTGGTGGGGTTGGCCGGGGCGGTGGTAGCCCAGGGTCAGGGGTTTGCTGACGTGGGTATGGGGATAGGCATGATTGTAATGGGGTTAGCCTCGGTAATAATTGGTGAGGCGCTATTTCGGCCCCGGGGTGTGGCCAGGCTTCTGCTGGCAGCAATAGGCGGTGCTTTTTGCTACCGTTTATTCATAACTATTGCCCTTAGATTGGGTATGGCCCCGGGTGATTTGAAATTGATTACCGCCGTGCTGGTGGTTATAGCCCTGGCCGTTCCGTTTATACGGAAGAAGTTGCGGCACGAGTGGATACCGCCGGCAGTAAGATGGTAAACTAGATATGTCTATGAGCCAGAATAAGAGTTTACTGCAGCTGAGGGGAATAACCAAGATATTCTCTAGAGGCACTATAGATGAAGTTACGGCGCTGGACCATATCAAGCTGGATGTCAACGCTGAGGACTATATTACCATTATTGGCAGCAATGGCGCCGGAAAAACTACCTTGCTCAATGTGATTGGCGGTGTCTTCCCTCCGGAGAGGGGAGGCAGGGTTATCATTGATGGCAATGATATTACGGGGTTGAGTGAATATAAGCATGCGGCATATGTTGGCCGGGTATATCAGGACCCTCATATAGGCACTGCGGCCAGGATGACTGTAGAGGAGAACCTGGCTATGGCTGTGCTGCGCGGGCAACCAAGGAGGCTGAGGCCAGCCACCAATAAAGAGCGCCGGGAGCTATTCCGCTCGGCTTTGGNTCCTCTAGGGCTGGGCTTAGAAGANAGGCTNAATGCTCAGGTGGGCACCCTTTCCAGTGGACAAAGGCAGGCGGTAGCTCTGGTNATGGCTACTATAAGTAAGCCGGCGCTGCTATTACTTGATGAGCATACCGCTAATTTAGACCCCAGGACGGCCCAGCTGGTGCTTGATTTAACCGAGATAATTGTCCAGCGGGAAAAGATGACCACCATAATGGTTACTCATAATATGGAGCTTGCTTTGCGCTACGGCAACAGGCTGATTATGATGCACGAGGGTAAAATTGTAGTTGACCTGAATCAGAAGCAGCGGGCTGGGCTCACTATCGATGACCTGATTACTGCCTTTGAGCAAGCCAGCGGTAGAAGATTTATTGAAGATAACATATTGCTTAGACGTTGAACCAGAGGCAAGAAAAGCTTCGTGGTGAGGTGCTGAGCCAGGATGCTCACACTTGAGTAGAGAAGAATACCGATAAGTTCCAGCCCACGATTCCTGCGTATAAGCCGACAAAGCAGAAACTGCTTATCCGTGCCAGCCTGGGCCACTGCCTATATATATCCCACAGGATAAGGACCGCCAGGAGCACGCCAAACACTTTTATCAACAGGAAATTTCCGCCACCTATCAGGGTCCGCAGGAACGGGTTTAATTCCTGGGCTAGTCCGCGCTGGACAAGAAAGTGGGTTATCACGCCATCTGCGACTACAAGGGCAATGAGCGCACCTAGAAGATACCTCATCCGGCGAATCCCGGCAAAATAACCCTTGATAGCCTTCAAGCGACTCATCTTATTAATTGCCATTAACTATATACCAAATATCAGGCGCTGGCAATACCCTTTTGATTATATAACCAAATTAATTATGTTCCGGTCGCCGATTGGGGGTACAGCAATTGTAGGAGTTGGATAAATTTATTATCCCTCGCCTTAACACTTTCCTCCTGACCCTTGGTGAAATAATCGGTTTTATAATCAAAAAAGCCTTTTCCNGTTTTTACCCCCAGCTCGCCAGCNTCCACTTTCCTCTTGAGCGCCTCGGGTGGTTGNTGGGCATCATTAATCACCTTAAATAATCGGTCGGCAATGCCATACCACAAATCAAGACCACCCAAATCACAGGTGGCTAGTGGTCCAATAGCTGCCAGGCGAAATCCAAAGCTCCCTTTCACTGCCAGGTCAATGTCTTCCGGGCTGGCAATGCCTTGTTGCCAGAGTGACCACACTTCGCGAAACATCCCCACCTGTATGCGGTTGACCACGAAACCGGGGATTTCCTTGAGGATTTTCACCGGCAGCTTCTTGACCTTCTGGAGCAAAGCATAAACCAGCTCCATCGTCTCATCGGAGGTCTCATCACCGCGCACTACCTCGACTACTGGTACGATGTGGGGAGGATTAAACCAGTGGGTAATGAGTATCCTGTCCTTGCGGCGGCATTGAGAAGTAAAATCTCGCAGGACCAGTGAAGATGTGTTGCTGGCCAGGATAGCCGGCTCAGGACAAAAGACATCAAGGTGGCTGAAAATCTCCCTCTTTACCTCTACATCCTCCACCGCCGCTTCGATAACAAAGTCGGCATCCTTCACCGCCTTTTGGAGGTCGGTGGTAGTAGTCAGGCGAGATAGCGTTGCCTCAATCATATCTTGAGCAATTACTCCGTTCTCAGCCAGGGTTTTAAGGTCATTCCTGATGTAGCTCAGGGCATTACTGAGAATTACTTCTCTGGTATCGTTCAAGACTACCCGGTAACCACCCAGGGCGTAGGTGAGACCAATTCCATGTCCCATAAGACCAGCACCAATAACACTTATATTTCTAATATCTTCTAACTGCACCTTTGCCTCCCCTTATCCTGAGATTTTCCGCTTCCAGCCAGTGGCTGGGCGCCTATAAGTATATTTCATTAAGGTGGTAAAGCCAAGTAATGACGCCTGACCGGATTTTCCCCGGTCAATGTGGAAACAGTGGGGGAATTGTATGATACAATGGGCGGGGTACGTTTATGGTTCCATTTTTAGCCAGTGTGGCCGTAATTTCATTATCAGGGGTATTGATGCCCGGCCCCATGTTTGCTGTCACCGTAGCCAGAAGTTCTAAATCCCGGTTTGTCGGCATCAAGGTAGCCTTAGGTCATGCTCTGGTTGAGATTCCCCTGATGCTGCTAATATACTTCGGCTTTGCCCGGTTCTTTGACCGGGAGCCGGTTCAAATTGCTTTGTATTTAGTTGGTGGCGGTGTCATGGTCTGGATGGGCATAGGTATGTTCCGGGCCAGGGGCAGGGTGGTAGAAAGGAGCCAGGATTTACCTTATAACCCGGTTGTGGCCGGGGTAGTTACCAGTGCCCTCAACCCATTTTTTATTCTATGGTGGGCAGCCATCGGCAGCATGCTTATCATGAAGTCCTTAGAGTTTGGCGTCATCGGATTTGCCCTGCTGATTACGGTTCATCTGCTATGTGATTTTGGCTGGCTATTTTTTGTTTCGGCTATGGTCTACCGGGCTCAATCACTGTGGAAGGGGAAATTACAGGAGGGGTTGTTTATAGCCTGCAGCTGGCTGCTGGTCGGATTTGGAGTCTGGTTTCTGGTATCCGGAATCACTTTGATAACTTAGGCTTATTTTAGGTAGGATAGCGTAGGCATGGGAGAAGATAGTTTATCGCCGGCTTCCATTACCAGCGATTTAGAGACCCAATTTATTGGGCACAAGGTTATTTACTATCCTAGACTGACTTCAACAATGGAGGTGGCCAAGAGGGAGGCTCGACGGGGAGCAGTAGAGGGAACGGTGGTCATTGCTGGTGAGCAGACTGCGGGGAAGGGGCGGCTAAGGCGTGTCTGGCTGTCACCCCAGGGTAGCCTTGCCTTGTCTACCATTCTCTACCCCCGCCTGGTCTATTTGCCCTCCCTGATTATGTTGGCTTCTCTAGCTGTGGTCCGTAGTATTGAGGCGGTTACTGGCTTGAAGTCACAGGTTAAATGGCCTAACGATGTTCTGATTAATGGCCGAAAGGTGTGTGGGATTCTAATTGAAAGTGATGTGCGGGGGAACACTGTAGCCTACGCTATTATCGGCATTGGGATAAATGTTAACCTTAAGCTGGCTGATTTTCCTGGAATCTTACCCCTCGCCACCAGTCTCTCTGAGGAGCTGGGAAGAGATGTATCACTATTGGGCCTGATACGACAATTGCTGGTTGAAATAGAAGGGTTATACCTGACTTTGCCGGCGGGGGGTAGCATTTACGAAGAGTGGCGGGATAGTTTGGTGACCCTGGGCAAGAAGGTCCGGGTGGAGTCGGGGAAGATTAAATATGAAGGCATAGCTGAATCAGTAGCCAGAGACGGCAGCCTGCTACTGCGTCACTCAAATGGTAACTTAACCAGGATTGTAGCTGGTGATGTTACCTTAGGTGACTAAAATAAACACCCTTCCAGAGCCTGCATCAGGGGCAGGCTCTGGATTTACTTTTTATCAGGTCAATACTTTGGAACTGGCTGACTGACCTTTTCGCCGGTTAGCTATTGGCTACTCTATTCCTCTAGACGCTTACTACCACCTAGACGCATGAAAGCCTCGAAAATGTTTATCGGCAGGGGGAAGATTATAGTGCTATTTTTTTCTGAGGCTATCTCAGTGAGTGTTGATAGATAGCGGAGTTGTAGGGTGGTTGGGTTCCGGGAGATAACCTCCCCAGCTTGCGCCAGCTTCTCTGAGGCCTGGAGCTCACCCTCAGCGTGGATGATTTTGGCTCGTCTCTCTCTTTCTGCCTCAGCCTGAGCTGCCATGCTACGCTTCATCGTTTCGGCAAGCTCAACCTCCTTAATCTCTACGGTGGTAACCTTTATCCCCCAGGGGTCAGTGTGTTCATCAATTATCTTCTGCAGCATCTGATTAAGCTTTTCCCGTTGCGAAAGCAGCTCATCCAGTTCAGATTGTCCCAAAACATTTCGCAGCGTTGTCTGGGATATCTGAGAGGTGGCTCTGATGAAGTCTAAGACCTTAACTACCGAACTCTCAGGGTCAATTACTCTGAAATATACCACCGCATTTACCTTAACGGTAACATTGTCCTTGGTAATTACCTCCTGATATGGGACATCCATAGTTATCACCCGGAGGTCTACCTTTACCATTCGGTCAACGAAGGGCATGATGACAAATAGACCAGGACCTTTAGCACCGACTAGCCGTCCAAAGCGGAAGATAACCCCCCGCTCGTATTCCCTGAGAATTTTGACTGCCGCCGGGATGAATATGGCACAAAGTATAACAATTATAACGATACCCCATATTGGCATTTTTCTACCTCCTTTATTTTGGTTTTACATTTTATCGTTTTTTGGTTACATACAGCTTCATGCCGTCAAACTTGGTTATAATCACCTCCTCCCCGGGCTTTGCCTTGCCTTCGTCTAGTACTGCTGTCCAGAGTTCACCCTCATGGAGGACTGTTCCTTCGGGTTCAAGGGCTACCTTGACTATAGCTTTCTTTCCCGGCAGCTCTTCCCTACCTGTCGTTGCCTGACGCCGGTGAGCTCGAACTGAATGATAAACTATAAAGGCAATGACAGCACCAATGCTAACTGCTATTGTGGGGATTACCCACGGCTGTGGTTGAAACAATGTTGGCCTCCCGCTAAATAGAATTAAAAAACCAAAAACTAATGAAGTTATACCCCCACCAGCGAATAAACCGAAACCGGGGGTAAATACCTCAGCTATAAACAGACCCCCTGCCAGAGCGATAAGGGCAATGCCGGCGTAGTTTATGGGCAAAAGGCCCAGTGAGTAGGAAGCTAAAAATGCGGAGATGCCACCGAATACACCCGGGAAAATAAGTCCAGGGTTAAATATTTCTACGGTTATACCGAGCATAGCCAGACTTAGCAGGATAACGGCAATAGTCGGGTCACTGATAGTAAAGATGAAGTCCTCTATGGCACTCATTTTGACCGGGTTAATTTCGGCGCCTTGAGTATGCAGGGTAACCACACTCTCGTCAAGCATAGTTACTTCCCAGCCATCTAGTTGAGAGACCAGGCTGTTGAGGTCAGGAGCCACCGTGTCAATGACATTAAGCTCCAGAGCCTCCTGTTCGGTGGCGGAAACACTCTCCCTAACTGCCTTTTCCGCCCATTCCATATTGCGCCCGTGAGCATCGGCGATGCTTCTAATATAGGCGGCGGCATCATTGACCACCTTTTCCTCCATCTCTTCTGACATTGCAGCTTCACCCTCGGTGCTTACGGCTACGGGATGAGCGGCACCAATGGCGGTATTGGGTGCCATGGCGGCGACATGAGCCGCCATAGTAATAAATACTCCGGCTGAAGCCGCCCGTGCCCCTGAGGGAGAGACAAATACCACTACCGGAACCTGGGCGCTAACGATGTCCTTAACAATGTCACGCATAGAGGTATCCAGACCACCGGGTGTATCCAGTTGGATAATACAGGCTATGGCATTATCTTCCTCAGCCTGGTTGATTCCACGCTCAATATAATTGGCTAGAGCCGGGTTAATGGTCCCATTGACGTAAAGCACATCAATCCTGGAATTAGCCGCCTGAGCCTCAGTGCCTATAGAGATAGAGGCAGCGATTAATAAGCCCAGTAATAATAGAATACGTATGATTTTGGGCATAATCAACCTTTTCCCCGTTAAGTAATAGATAAATTATATATTGTTTATGGTTTTATTACAAATGGAATCAACTTGAGATTGTTTGGCAACCTATCCCCCTAACCCCCTTCCCTTAATAAGGGAAGGGGGAATAGTTTGTAAGAGGGACTTCGTCCCTCTTTAACGCTCTGTGACATAAGAGAGGTTTCGCCTCTCTAAAGTCTCTTCCCCACTTTGAGAGATACTTTAACCTAACAGGGTGTTTAAGAGGGGCGTTAGCCCCTTCAGAAAACTATAGTTCCCCTTCCCCTTATCAAGGGGAAGGGGATAAAGGGGATAGGGTTTCCAAATCCTCATGGTTGAATAGCCAGGCAAATTGGTATACAATTTACCAACTATACCAAAGGGCGTGGCAATGAGAGTTCAAAGGTGTAAGGGCACTCGTGATTTATCCCCTGAGGAAATGATAAGGTTCCGCTTCATTGAGGAAGCATTCAGGGGCTGTTGTCTCAAATGGGGCTATGAAGAGGTTAAGACGCCAACCCTTGAGTATCTTCACCTGTTCACCTCAACCGGGACACTTACCCCTGGTATGCTGGGTAAAGTATATTCCTTCCTTGACTGGGATGGCTGGAGCGGGGAGAGGATAGTATTGAGGCCTGATGGCACTATTCCCGTGGCCAGGCTTTATATTGATAGTATGGAAGACAGGGGGCTGGCTAAGCTCTTTTATGTAACTAATATCTTTATCTTTGAAGAGACAGGCAAGGAGACGAGGGAAAGATGGCAGGGTGGGGCTGAGCTTATAGGAGTAAGCTCCCCCCTCGCCGATGTAGAATTGATAATACTGGCTTTAGAGGTTTTGCACAAGGTCGGGCTTGAGGGCATAGAGTTGAAGCTATCGCCGGTGGGCTTAATAAGGGGTCTGCTCCTTGAGCTGGGGCTGAGTCCTGGGGAACAGGTCAAGATATTTGACCAGATTATGGATGGGGATGTTGACGTGCTGGCTGGACTAAAGCCGGGAAAACCTGAGCTGAATAAGGCTTTGTCCCTGTTGTTAGACCTGAAAGGTAAATCATCCGGGTTTCTCCAGAACTTTAAGGGGCTATTTACTCAGAATTTACCCGAGCTTGATTCTTGCCTTGACAATTTCATAAGTATCATTGACCTTGTTGAGGCTCTGGGTTGTAACTACCAGATTGATATCGCTTCAGGGAGGAGCTTTGAATACTATACCGGGGTGAGTTTCCAGCTGTTCAGGGGCAAGGAGAGGATAGGCGGCGGGGGTAGATATGATGCCCTTATTCCTTTAATGGGTGGTAAGGATGTTCCTGCCTCAGGCTTTGCCCTTTACTTTGACCGCCTGATGAAACTGGTAAAGCCGGCAACCCTGGCTAAGCCTCAGGCTCAGGGAATCTTGATTAAGCCTGAACCAGAGGCGGTAAAACAGGGCTTCAATATGGCTGGTCACCTCCACGAAGCCGGGTATGTAGCCGAATTTCAGCTTGAGGCTCAGCCGCCAGCCAGTCTGAGGTGGATGCTTGAGGTTCGAAGTAAAGCGCCTCTATTCGTTTTGACTGACCGGGTCAAGCACCAGAGGTTTGAGGCTCAAACTGCGGATGAGGTTGTGGCGCTATTACAGCGCTGAAGAAATAGTAACATTCTCAGGCTAGATTAGAGGGGCGAAGCCCCCTCAAAACCTATATTTCCCCCTCCTTTGAAGGAGAAATTTGAGGGAGAAAATATTAAGATATTAAAGGAGAGTTAAAGAGAGGCGGAGCCTCTCTTATACAACCACTTCCCCCTCTCCTTTGGGGGAGAGATACTAAAAGGGGAGTTAGAGGGGCGAAGCCCCTCTCAAAACCTATACTTCCCCCTCTCCTTTGAAGGAGAGGGGGACACAGGGGGTGAGGTAGATAAACAATCTAAAAATAGCCCTGCCTAAGGGTCGTCTTTTAGGCGAAACCGCTGCCTTGCTCCAGAGGGCAGGCTGGGGACTGAGTGGCTACCACGAGAGGACTCGCCTTTACCGCCTTAAATCCCGGAGGTTTCCTGGTCTCCTGGCCAAGGTGTTCCATGAGAAGGATATTCCAATTCAGGTGGCAATAGGAAACTACGATTTGGGGATTTGCGGGCTGGATTGGGTTGAAGAGCTTTTAGTCAAATACCCCAGCAGTGCTGTGGTTAAGGTAAAGAATCTGGGGTATGGTGAGGGTGCCTTATATGTAGTTGCCAGCCGGTCGGAGGCGGTATCTACGGTGGAGGAAATACGGGCCAGGGAGGGCGCGGTGCGGATTGCCAGCGAGTACCCTAACCTGGCTGAGTCTTTGGCGCTAGACCTTCGGTTGAGGCGGTTTAGTATCTTTCCCCTGTGGGGGGGAGCTGAGGTCTATCCCCCGGAGAGTGCTGAGCTGGCATTAGTCCCGGGGGGGAAAGGGGAGAGGTTTTTTGATTATGAGCTCATGTCTATAAGCGAGGTCCTCAATTATAGCGCCTTTCTCATAGCTAATAAGGGTAGCTGGGAAACCAAAGAGATGAGTAAAGTGCTGGCTTCTATTGACGACGAATTACCGGTTACTAAGCGGCAGCCTTCTGTAGCCGGGGTGGCTGGAGCGCCAGAGGCAGTTGGGCAGTCGGCACCGGCGGCTGAGGATGCGGTCCGGTTAGCTTTGCCTGATGGGCATCAACAACTGCCTACCCTTCGTCTGCTGAATAAAGCCGGTATTCAGATTGATGATTACCCGTCACCAACGGGCAATCGCCGGCCAACTACTAACTTAGACGGCGTGGTGATTAAGGTAATTAGACCTCAGGATATGCCGTTACAGGTAGCTAACGGGAACTTCGATTTGGCTATTACCGGCCGGGACTGGCTTATGGAGCACCTTTACCGGTTTCCGTCAAGTCCGGTAACAGAGCTCCTGGATCTCAAGTTGGGTAGGGTGAAAATAGTGGCGGTGATAAGCCGGGATTTATCTGTGTCCGATATCTATAGTTTGAGGCGGCTTAGCGCTGAGCGATTGGCGCCATTTAGAGTAGCTTCAGAGTATGTGAATATAGCTGATAAATATGCTAGGGATAATCACCTTGGAATGTATCGGGTGGTCCCTACCTGGGGCGCCAGTGAAGCTTTCTTGCCTGAGGATGCCGACCTGCTAATTGAGAATACGCAGACCGGGCGGACGCTGGCCAGGCATAACCTCAAGATTATTGATACCCTTTTTGAGTCAACAGCTTGCCTGATTGGCAATGCCGATAGCGTATTCAGTTCCAGCCAGAGAGCAAGGATAAATTCTATCACTGAAGCCCTGCGAAAGGCAGTGGAGGACATCTAAATTGAGGATTATTGAAGGTTTTGAGTCAGCGAAATCAGCATTATCACGGCAGGCTACGGCTGAGTTTCATCTGGTTTCACCNGCCCTCAGGCGGAGGCTTACTGAACTATTTGGCACTGAAGACCCTGAGTCAGCGGTTAAGCAGATTATTAACCGGGTGCGTAATAGAGGGGATGAAGCCCTTCTCGATTTTACCTTGAAGATTGATGGGGTAGAGCTTACCTCGCTGGAGGTAACTAAGGAGCAGATAACCGCTGCTTACCGGGAGGTTGGTGAGGGACTGGTGTCGGCGCTTAAACTGGCCGCGGAGCGAATACGCTCCTTTCACACGATACAAAAAGATAATATGGGGCGGGAGTTTGCCGAGCTGGGGCTAAGCCAGCTAATACGCCCTCTGGGATTGGTCGGGGTCTATGTTCCCGGGGGCACTGCCTGCTACCCGTCCAGTGTTGATGACAGCTATACCGGCCAGGGTGGCGGGGGTTAAGGAGGTTATTCTGGTGACACCGCCGGGACCCAGTGGGCTAGTTCCCCCACCGACATTAGTCGCCGCTGATATTGCTCAGGTTGACCGCATTTTTGGCATCGGCGGGGCTCAGGCAATCGCCGCCTTAGCCTTTGGCACCGAGTCCATTCCCAGGGTAGATAAGATTTGTGGGCCGGGTAACATCTTTGTCGTTTTGGCTAAGAAACTGGTCTACGGGGTAGTTGATATTGACGGCTTGCAGGGACCAAGCGAGGTATTAATTATAGCCGATGAGACAGCTAACCCTGAGTACTGCGCCGCCGACCTTTTAGCCCAGGCGGAACATGACCCTTTAGCCTCAGCGATTTTGATAACTAACTCGTCAGGGTTAGCCGGTGAGGTTAACCGGCAGGTTGAGCAACAACTGAAGGGTCTGCCTCGTAAAGATATTGCCGCTGAATCTTTAGCCAACAGGGGGAAGCTAGTAGTCGTTACTACTGTAGATGAGGCTATAGAGTTAGCTAACCTTTATGCCCCGGAACACCTTTGCCTGATGGTAGACAAAGCTACTTCCTATATTAATAAGATTGCTAATGCCGGGTGTATATTTGTCGGTGAAAAATCAACGGTGGCTCTGGGCGATTATGTGGCGGGACCGAGCCATGTTTTACCCACCGGTGGCACTGCCCGGTTTAGCTCACCGCTAAATATAACCGACTTTATTAAGTTTATAAATCTGGTTAACCTGGATAAGGTTAGTCTCCAACAACTGGCTCCAGCCGCCTCAATTATAGCTCGGGCTGAGGGGTTAGAGGCCATGCCCGGGCGGTGGAAAAGCGGCTACGAACAAGTTAAGATTGCTTGATTGAGTCCGCCCTATCTCTCCAGCTTTCCCCTTTTTCATTTGCTCTTGCGAATAGCCTGGCAGGTTGTCCTATAGGATAATTTATTAATTCGTGTTAAAATACATTGATGTTTAACCGGTTTTGGCAAGGGAGGGAGAACGATTAAAGAAACAGGAATAGATAGACTTATACGGTCTGATTTGATTACCTTTAAGGGGTATTCTGCCAGCACATTCCCCACGACATTGAAGGGGAAGGTCGAAGTTCCGGTAGAGAGTATTATCAAGCTGGATGCCAACGAGAATCCCTACGGCTGTTCGCCGCGAGTAAACCAGGCCCTGGCTGGTTATCCTGATA
>JGI24422J19971_10000715_pt1 | contig 19028 bp, 23 predicted proteins | sample DeeMarSWOR152_54_FD_19971 | JGI IMG/M metagenome (IMG submission 19971) | reverse complement strand
TAAGAGAGAAGGGCAAGAATGTCCTTCTTTGCGATTGTGATGTGGAATGTCCCAATGACTATTTACTGCTCGGTGAAAAAATGAAAAAACCAGTTAAAAAAATATTTGCTGAATTTCCCAAATTAAACAAGAAAAAATGTCAGAAATGCGGCTTATGCGCTAAAACCTGCCAGAGTAATGCTATTTTTTTACCCCCAGGAAAATATCCTATATTTATTAAAGATTTGTGTTCTGCTTGCGGTGCTTGTTGGGCTGTCTGTCCTTATGGTGCAATTACACCTAAAAAAGAAGAAACAGGAAAAATATACTTAAATAAGGTCAAAAGTAATTTTTATTTAATGACTGGTGTTGCTAAAGCGGGATTAGAAGAAACAGGACCGGTTGTTACTAAAGTTAAAGAATTTGCTTTGGATTTTGCTCAAAAAATCAGCGTAAATCAGCGTAGTAATCAGCGTAAATCAGCGGATAAACCGAGCGAAAGCGAGGTTTATGTTTTATTTGATACTGCGCCTGGTATTCATTGTCCAGTAATTAGTGCTTTATTAGGTTGTGATTTTGCTTATATTATCACAGAACCAACACCAATGGGCGCTCATGACTTGAAATTGATTTTGGACTTATCTAAGAAGATTAAAGTACCAGCTAAAGTAATTATAAATCAAGCAGATTTAGGTGATAAAAAGGAAATTATAAAAATTGCCAAAAGATTTAAAACAGAAATTGTTAAAGAAATTCCTTATTCAAAAGAAATAGTTAATGCCTATTCTCAGGGCAAATTAATAAACATAAAACCCGACGTTTATGGATTTAACATCGTATGAAGAAATTTAAAGAGTTTAAATTAGTGGTTTCAGGAGGAAAGGGTGGAGTAGGAAAGTCAATGCTGTGTTCTGCTTTGGCTATGCTTTTTAATGAGCTCCCACACCAAAAATTTGGTAGTGGAGGTAAAAGAAAAAAAATAGTGGCTGTTGATTGTGATGTTGATGCACCAAATTTAGCAATATGGCTGAATGAAGACAGGAACTGGCAGAAAATTAAGAAGATTTCTACTTCATCTAAAGCAATAGTTGATTATGAAAAGTGTACTGGTTGCGGTTTGTGTGCTGAAAAATGTCATTTCAATGCTATAAAAATGGAGAAAGGTAGACCCCCACACCAAAACTTTGGTAGTAGCAGGCCAGTTATAAATCCTTTTTTGTGTGAGGGTTGCGCTGCTTGTGAAGTTCTATGTCCCCAGAAGGCAATAAAGTTAAAGCCAGTAAAAAATGGCAGGATAAAAATTAAAAAGACAAAACAGGGTTTTTTCTTAGTTTCTGGCCAGCTTCTTCCTGGTGAGACTGGTTCTGGGAAGATAGTAACCGAAATTAAAAAAGAAGGAGAAAAATTTAAATACGATATAATGCTTATTGACTCATCACCAGGCACTGGTTGTCCAGTCATTGCTTCTCTACAAGGCACTAACTTTGTTGTTTTAGTCACTGAACCAACTCCTTCCGGGTTTTCTGACCTAAATCGGGTATTAAAGGTAGTAAATCATTTTGATATCCCTTATAATATAGTAATAAACAAATGGGATATTAATCCTAATTTAAGCAAGAAAATTGAGAAATGGGCTGGCAAAAGATTGCTGGGTAAAATTTCTTATGACAAGAATATATTTAAAGCCATTTCTAATTTAACTCCGATTTTAGAAACCAATTTAAAAGCCAAAAAAGAAATTGAAGGGATTTATTATAAACTAATTCAAAGGATTTTGAAATTAAAAATTTGACTTTTTCTCCTAAAAAGATAAAATGAAGATAATATGGTAGAAGTAGCCATTCCCAAAACTGAATATAAAAGATTAAAGAGACAAGCAATGGCTTATCGTAGATTTGCTGAAAAATTTTTTGAATCAATTATTAAAGATCCTATCGAAGAAGTGGTTGAGGATTTTCGTAAAACCAATCTTTACACAGAAGATTTTTTGAAAGATTTAGAGTCTGGTTTAAGAAAATCATCCTACGCTAAAAAATATGGAAACAAAACCTCTTCGTCAAGATCTTAAAGATTTTCTCAAAGAACATAATCTTGTTAAAAAATGGGAGAAAGCCAGAGAGCTTTTTGCAAAGAATATTAAACATCCATCTTTACGAGTAGAACTTTTGGAGCCAAAATGGCGAGGAATTTATTCTTTTCGGCTTGATAAAAAATATCGAGCCTTATTTTTTATTACGACTAACGGAAAAGCTGAAGTATTTAAGGTAACAAAACATTACAAAAAGAGTTAGAAGATAAGAACCTGCTTCGCAGAACCTTGATTACTTCGTAATTAAAAACCTGCTTCGCAGAACACTTGTTTTTCTTGTTTTGCTCGAAAAATAAAAAAACAAGGCAAGAAATTTGAATCAAATTTAACTGATTAATGATAGAATTTTACCCTTGACTATCTCTCTTGCTTAATTTAAACTTAAATATAGAGAAATTATCCCCATAGATAAAAAGAAATAGAAAAGTGATGGGGAAAAGGTCGAAGAGATCAAAAATATAATTATTAATTTTAAATATAATTTTAATTATGGCTGAAAAAATTATTGCTTATTGTGTAAAATGTAAAGCGAAAAGAGAAATGGTTGATCCAAAAGAAGTTACTATGAAAGGTAAGGGTGGAGTAAAGAGATTAGCTATGACTGGTACTTGTCCAAAATGCGGGACAAAGATGTTTAGAATAATGGGAAAGAAGTAAAAAATGGAATTTTAGAATATTCTAGAATTTTTTAGCCCAATGTCGCTAAAGGCGGCATTGGGCTATTATTTAATTTAAGTTATCATTAAATAATGAAAAGGCCTAAAAGTTTTGTTTCAATAATACTGGGATTATTATTTTTAGTAAATGTTTTAGCTTGGATAGAGGTTTATAATTTGACTCAATTGCAGATTTTGGAAGTAACTTTTTTTGATGTAGGACAAGGAGATAGTATTTTTATCCAGACTCCTCAAAAACATCAGATTTTAATTGACGGTGGGCCGGATTCAACAATTTTAGAAAAATTAGGAGAAGAAATGCCTTTTGGGGACAGGACTATTGATTTAATAATCCTTACTCATCCAGAGCATGACCATATGGCTGGTTTGCTTGAGGTTCTGCAAAGGTATGAAGTAGAACAGGTTCTCTGGACTGGCATTAAAAGGAATACAGCTGAATATAGAAAGTGGCAGGAGCTAATTAAGGAAGAAAAAGCAAAAATAACAATTGCCCGAATGGGCCAAAAAATTACAACGAGACCCGGACTCGTTGTGGATATTCTATATCCTTTTGAGAATTTGGAGGGTCAAGAAGTTAAAAATACTAATAATAGTTCTATTATTACTCGTTTAGTTTTTGGAGAAAATACTTTTCTCTTTACCGGCGATGCCTATAAGTCAGTAGAAAGAGAATTAGTGAAAAGAGACATTTCTTTAGATTCAGATGTTTTAAAAGTTGGTCATCATGGAAGCAAGACATCGTCTTCTGAAGAATTTATTCAAGTAGTTAGTCCAGAAATTGCTGTTATTCAATGTGGAAAAGATAATCCCTATGGTCATCCTTATCCAGAAACATTGGCAATACTTGAAAAATTTGGTATAAAGATACTTAGAACGGATATTAACGGAGATATAAAAATTATAAGTAATGGGTTTGATTGCAGAGTTGAAACCCGATGAGTCGTTAAATATCATGGACTTTCCAATCTTCAAAACAAAAAAAGAGGGGATAAGTAAAAAATTTGATTTAACAAATCCAGAGCAGCGAATGGAGTATTTTCAGTTGAAAGCTGGTAAAGAAATAGAAAAAATCAGAGAATATTTAAAAAACAAAACCTTTATTGTTTATCTTTTAGGAAAGAAAAATTCTGGTAAAGGAACTTATGCCAAAATGTTTGCTGAAGTGGTCTGGCCAGAAAAGATATTTCATTTTTCCATAGGAGATATGATAAGAGAAATAGATGAAGAATTAAAAAATGAAAAACAAAAAAAGCAGTTAATTGATTTTCTGGAAAAAAACTATCGTGGCTGGCTTTCAATTAATAAAATAATTTCCATACTAGAATCAAGAAATACAAAAGAATTGCTACCCACAGAACTAATTTTAGCTTTGGTCAAGAAAGAGATAGCCAAACAAAAAGGAAAAGCTATTTTTATTGATGGTTTTCCAAGAGAATTAGACCAAATAGCTTTTTCTTTATTTTTTCGGGATTTAGTTGATTACAGAGAGGACCCAGATATTTTTGTTTTAATTGATGTGCCAGAAAAGGTTATTGATGAAAGAATAAAATGGAGAAGAGTTTGTCCGGTTTGTAAAACATCAAGAAATTTGAAATTATTACCTACTTCAAAAATCAGTTATAACAAAAATAAAAAAGAATTTTTTCTTATTTGTGATAATCCAAAATGTAGAGAATCTAAAATGATTCAGAAAGAAGGAGATGAGTTTGGCATAGAGCCGCTCAAAGAGCGTTTAAATTTAGACGAAAAATTAATCAAAAAGGCATTCTCTTTGTATGGTATCCCTAAAATTTTATTGAGAAATTCTATTCCTGTTAACAAAGCTAAAGAATTTATCGATGATTATGAAATCACTCCAGAATATTGTTATCAATGGGATGAAAAAAAGAAAAAGGTAAAAATAATTGAAAAGCCCTGGGTTGTTCAAAATGAGGAAGGTCTTTCTTCTTATAGCTTGATGCCTCCGCCAGTAGTTTTATCTTTTATTTCACAAATGCTCGATGTTTTGAATCTTCGCTAAGATACTAAAGATAATCTGTTCGTCAGTTTTTGGAATTTGACAAAATTGAAAATTATTTTATAAGATATTGACAAGAATTTTGGAAGATATATAATAAAAGTGCAAAAGGAAAGAAAATAAAAATTCGGCGGTGCTTCATTAGAAATTATATTCAGAAATTATATAAAATCCATAATTTCTAACGGAGCCCTGCTACTTTCTAGCTAGATTCTGGGACAAAAGTTCAATTTGAGGGCCCTATATATATTTGTATAACTCGTGGGTTATACAACGGGCACTCACTTAAGTTGTTTTCCAGAAAGATTCTCTAGGAAGGGCAGGGTATTAAATTTATTCGTCTTATTAATTCGGCGGATTTTTTTTCGGTGGCTGAAAGCCACTGTTTTTAAATAATTTCAGTTTGACAAGATATCCTTAAGAGATATATACTATAATTTAGTGTAGCAAAAACACGATAATCCAATCCGACATTTAAATATCATTGGTGTAAGGTTAAGGATAAATATTATGAACCAAGAAATTAAGAAAATTACAATTTTGCCCGGAGTAGATAAATTGGGCAAAGAAGAAAATTTTGAAAAAATTGAAATAAAAAAAGGAGAAGTAGTAGCGATTGTCGGTCCCACTGGAGCTGGCAAAACACAACTTCTTTACGATATTGAAAAAATAGCTCAAAAGGATACTAGGAGCAAACGAGAAATTTTAGTTAATGACAAAATTCCTGATAAAGAATGGAGGTTTAATCCCAAAAGAAAACTGATCGCTTCATTGGCTCAAAGTATGAATTTTTTAACTGATATGTCAGTGGAGAATTTTTTGAAATTGCATTTAGGAGCTCGCGGAAAAAGAACAAGACAAGGACTGATTAAAGAAGTAATAAAAGAAGCCAACGAGATTACCGGAGAAGCAATTTCTCCTGAAATGAATTTATTAAATTTGTCTGGAGGACAAAGCAGGGCATTAATGGTTTCCGACGTAGCCAATATCAGCATCTCCCCAATTATTTTAATTGACGAAATAGAGAATGCCGGAATTAGAAAAGAAAAAGCTATTGAAATTTTAGTGGAAGAGAATAAAATCGTCCTGATTGTTACTCATGATCCTTCCTTAGCTTTGAGTGCAAATAAAAGAATTATTATCAAAAACGGAGGTATTGTTAAGGTTCTAAACACTGCCTTGAAAGAGAAGGGTATTGCTCATTATCTTAATTGGATAGAAGGTTATAGTTTAGATATTAGAGAAAAGATAAGACAGGGAAAAGAAATTAAAAATATAGAGATATATTGTGAACCAATTAAATCAAAAAAATTAACATGAAATTTGTAATTTTTGCTGGAACTCCCGGCTCAGGAAAAACAAGTATCATCAAGTACATCATCAATGAGTTAAAAGATAATTTTAAGCTTTTTTTTACTAAATTTGATTGTTTACACACTTCAGATGATGAATTTATTTCAAGAAAATACAAAATTCCGGCGAGCAAGAAATTAGCCGGTGAACTTTGTCCAGACCATTACACGGCTTTAGAAATTCCTAAACTTATTAAAGAAAACCAAGATAAAGATATTATAATTTTGGAAACAGCTGGTTTATGCCTTCGTTGCTCACCTTATATTAAAGAAGGACTGGGTATTAATGTACTAGATATTACTTCAGGCAATCCTGAGCGCTATGGTCCAATTCTAACTCAGGCCGATATCGTGGCTATTAGTAAAGGCGATTTAATTTCTCAAGCAGAAAGAGAAATTTTTAGAGCCAATGTTTTAAAGGTTAATCCCAAAGCCAAGATAGTAGAAGTAAACGGTCTAACAGGAGAAGGTGCGATTGATATTGCTGAGTATATAAAATTATGTTCTGATATTGGCAAGGAGAAACTTCATCTAAAACATTCTATGCCTTCAGCAGTTTGCGGTTATTGCTATGGAAACAGAATAATTAATGAGAAAGAAGTGCATCAGAGATATTTAGCTGGAAAAGAATTGAAAAAGATAGTTCCTAACTTGAATTGCGGAAAATGCGGATTTAAATCCTGTAACGAGTTTATCAGAGCGGTCTTAGACAAGAAAGCAAAAAAAGAAGAGTGTCCTTTTATTAAACAAATTAAAAAGAAATAATGAAGGAAAAACAAGGATGCTACCACTCTTTTTTATTCGTAAAATAACTTCAAGAATATGACCAAATTTAAAGTCAATAAATCAAAATGTGCTGGTTGCGGCGCCTGTATTAAAGTTTGTCCCTTTGGGGCTATTAAAATTGGGGAGGACGGAAAGGCAATTATAGACAAAGACAAATGCCAGAGTTGCGGTAGATGTAAAGAAGCTTGTCCTTTTAATGCCATAGAAGAAATCAAAAACTGACTAAATCCTATTTAAAACAGCGGCTTTCAGCCGCTGTTTTTTAGTCGGGGCACTGGGATTTGAACCCAGAAATCACACGCACCCTCCCCCACCAAAATAATTTCGGGATGCCGAGAATTGAACTCGGGTCTTACCCGCCCCATGGGCAAATACTACCATTATACTACATCCCGATAATTGGTGGGGGATTATCCAATTACACCATGCCCCGTTTTCTAAATACCAAATCCAAAATTCTAAATCCCAGATAAATCCAAAATTCTAAATTCAAATGACCAAAATATCTTTAATTCTTATTTTGGATTTTATATTTTAGATTTGGAATTTATTTAGAGTTTAGAATTTAAGATTTAGGGTTTACACTTTCTAAAACTATTTAGTTTTAGAAAGTGTCTTGATACATTTAGTGCAGGCAAGAATTCTTTTGCCAGCAAATTTGCGAAAAGCTTTTTTTTCTACATCAATAGGAACTTTAACCCATTGGAGATTTGGATATTTTCTTTTCTTGGGACTAGGATTATATTTACCCCGAAGTTTATTCAACTTCCGAGCCATTAATCCTGTTTTTTTACAAATAGTACATTGTTTAGCCATAGTAATTCTATCTTAATATCTTTTTATAAATTTGGCAAGAGTGATTTTTTTTGCTATACTAAAATAAATCTATGGAATTCATTTATTTCAAAATTTTTTTATACATTATTATAATTTTTTCTGCTGTTTTTCATGAGTTTGCTCATGGTTGGATGGCTAATTATTTAGGAGATCCCACTGCCAAATATGCTGGTCGTCTTACTTTGAATCCATTGAGGCACTTAGATCCAATGGGAACAGTAATAATTCCATTGTTTTTACTGTTTTTCGTTGGTGCTTTTATTGGTTGGGCTAAACCAGTTCCTTATAATCCTTACAATCTTAGGGATCAGAGATATGGTTCGTCCAAGGTTGGTGCGGCAGGGCCGGCAGCTAATATTTTAATTGCTATAATTTTTGGGTTATTGCTTCGTTTTTTACCTATAGAAGGATTTTTTTATATCGCTTTCAGTTGGATTGTTTATATTAATATTTTCTTGGCCTTTTTTAATCTTATACCTATTCCACCATTAGACGGTTCTAAACTGTTAATAGATCTCTTTCCTCAGTCACAGTCGTTAAGAATTTTAGAGCAATCGTTTATAGGAATATTCTTAGCTATTGCTCTTGCTATTATGATCTTGCCAATTATTTCTTCGGTCTTTTATTACGTTATTGTAGGCAGTTTATTTTCTGGTTTAATATTTTAAAGAGATAAATCATGATAAATTAGTTTTTGGTTTTTGACATTTTTTCCATAATTTGTTATATTAAAAATATAATCTGAATGACCCGAATTTATCCGAATGCTCTGAATGGTTTGCTTACGCAAATTTAATTTTTTTATTAAATCCATTTGTATACTCATAAGAAGCAACCCTCCGTCTCGTCAAGACGAGACTGCGGGGAATCCTGATTTTTCTTAAGAAAAATCAGTCTAACGTAATTCGTAAATTATGTGTCCTACAATTCACCAATTAGTCAAAAAAAAGAGAAAAACGACAAAGAAAGCCAGTAAGAGGCCGGCTTTGAGTTTTGGTTTTAATGTTTTAAAAAATAGGCCTAAAAAATATCCTTCTCCATTAAAAAGAGGCGTTTGTCTTAAAGTATTTACTGTTACTCCCAGAAAACCAAATTCTGCTTTAAGGAAAATAGCCCGGGTCCGATTAAGCAATGGAATGGAAGTTAGTGCTTATATTCCAGGTATTGGTCATAATTTACAGGAGCATTCAATTGTTTTAATTAGAGGAGGAAGAGTTAAGGACTTGCCAGGAGTAAGATATCACGTAGTTCGTGGTGTTCTTGATACTGGTGGAGTAGAAGAAAGAAAACAAGGAAGAAGCAAATATGGAACCAAAAAAACTAAATAAATTTAGTTTTTTAAATCCGAAATCCTAAATCCGAAATTCTAAACAAATTCCAATAACCAAAATTCAAAATCCAAAACAAAAAGTTTAGAATTTGAAGAATTAGAATTTTGAATTTGTTTAGGATTTAGATATTAGAATTTAGAATTTATTTTGCAAAGCAAAAGTTATGGCTCGTAGAAAAATAAAAAAAAGAGAAATTTTACCTGATTCTGTTTTCAATAGTATTATAGTTGCTCAGTTTATTAATCAGCTCATGCGTAAAGGTAAAAAAACAATTGCCAGAAAAATCATTTATGGTGTTTTTGAGATTATTAAAGAAAAAACAAAAAAAGAACCCTTAGATGTTTTTAATTTGGCTATTCAAAATGCTTCTCCTTTGCTGGAGGTAAAGTCAAAAAGGATTGGAGGCGCGGTTTATCAAGTTCCCAGAGAGGTAAAAGGGGAGAGAAAAATAAGCTTGGCTATGCGTTGGATTATTGCCGGGGCAAAGTCAAAAAAAGGAAAATCAATGAAAGAGAAATTAGCTGAAGAATTGATTGCTGCTTCTAAAAATGAGGGAGCAGCTATAAAAAAGAAAAACGATACTCATCGTATGGCAGAGGCAAACCGTGCTTTTGCCCATTTTGCCTGAGAATCATTTTAACATTTAAACATTTTAACAAAAATTTGATTAGTGATATTTTTATGTTTGTGTGCTTATATGTTTGAATGTTTGCATGTTTATATGATGGAGACATTAGATTTTATTTTTGCTTTTATCCTAGTTTTACTTCTAATATACCTTTTACTAATCTGGTAAAAACTTGTTTTGGAATTTAACAAAAGGTTGATTCCTTGATAAATAAGAAACTTTTAACTTTGAACTATAATTTTTAACTTTTAACTTTTAACTTGAGTATATGAGACAGTATCCAATTGAAAAAACTAGAGACATCGGAATTATTGCCCATATTGATGCTGGAAAAACAACCGTTACTGAACGGGTGCTTTTCTATACTGGAATTTCTCACAAAATTGGTGAGGTTCATAAAGGAGAAGCAATTATGGATTGGATGGAACAAGAAAAAGAAAGAGGAATTACCATTACTTCAGCAGCCACAACTTGTTTTTGGTCGCCAGAAGAATATTTAATTAAAGAAAAAACAAACGAGCATAGAATTAATATTATTGATACTCCTGGTCATATTGATTTTACAGCTGAAGTCCAACGTTCTCTTCGGGTCTTAGATGGTGCTGTAGTGGTTTTTGATGGAGTAGCCGGAGTGGAACCCCAATCAGAAACAGTTTGGCGTCAGGCAGATAAATTTAAGGTTCCTCGTCTTTGCTTTGTTAACAAATTAGATAGGATGGGGGCCAATTTTGAGAAAAGCTTTGATTCTATCTTACAAAAACTTTCTCCTAATGCTGTAGCTATGCAAATACCTATTGGTCTTGAAGATAAACTTGAAGGAGTGATTGATTTAATAAAAATGAAAGCTCTAAAATTTGAGGGTGAGCTTGGCGAAAAAGTAGTCGAAGAAGAGATTCCTCAGGATTTGAGAGAAGAGGCAGAAGAGTGGCACAAAAAAATGAAAGAGAAAATTGCTAGCGAAGACGAAAAACTTTTAGAAAAATACTTAGCTGAGGAAGAAATTTCAGAGAAAGAATTAAAAGAAGTTTTAAGAAGTGCTTGCATAGATTATAAACTTATTCCAGTCTTTTGTGGCTCGGCTTTAAAAAACAAAGGTGTTCAACCGCTTTTGGATGCTGTTGTTTATTATCTTCCTTCTCCTGTTGACCTTCCGTCAATCGTTGGCAAGAATCCTAAAACCAATGAAGAAGTAGAAAGAAAATCTGATGACAAAGAGCCATTTACGGCATTGGCTTTTAAGGTTGCTACTGATCCTTATGTAGGAACTTTAACTTATTTTAGGGTTTATTCAGGTAGCTTGAAAAAGGGTTCTTATGTTTTAAATACCACTACTGGGGAAAAAGAACGATTGGGTAGAATTTTAAGAATGCATGCTGCAGATAGAGAAGAAGTAGAAGAACTTTTTGCTGGAGATATCGCAGCTACAGTTGGTCTTAAGAATACCACTACAGGTCATACTTTATGTGATGAGAATTATCCTGTTATTTTGGAAGAAATTACTTTTCCGGAACCAGTTATTGCTATTAGGATTGAACCAAAGACAAAAGCTGACCAGGAGAAAATGAGTTTAGCTCTGAAAAAATTATCAGAGGAAGATCCTACCTTTAAAATAAAAAGCGATGAAGAAACCGGCGAGACAATTATTTCTGGAATGGGTGAGCTTCATCTAGATATTCTTTGCGATAGAATGAAAAGAGAATTTAAGGTTGAGGCAAATATGGGCAGACCCCAGGTTGCTTATAAAGAAACAATTAGAACTGAAGCAGAAGCAGAAGGTAAGTATATCCGCCAGTCAGGTGGCAGAGGCCAGTATGGTCATGTTTGGCTCCGTTTAGAACCAAAAGAAAGAGGTGAGGGTTTTGAATTTATTAATGAGATTAAAGGAGGTATCATTCCTCGTGAATTCATTCCAGCTGTAGAAAAAGGAGTAAAAGAAGCAGTAGAAAAAGGAGTAGTAGCTGGTTATCCTGTTGTAGATGTTTCTGTTGCTCTTTATGATGGTTCTTTTCATGAGGTTGATTCTTCAGAAATAGCTTTTAAAATTGCTGGTTCTGCTGCTTTTCAAGAAGCAACTAAGAGAGCAAAACCAGTAATTCTTGAACCAATTATGAAATTAGAAGTAGTTATTCCTGAAAATTTCTTAGGGGATGTTATTGGGGACTTAAGCGCTAGAAGAGGAAAAATAGAAGAAACCCAAGAGCGATTAAATATGAAAGTAATTGATGCTAAGATTCCTTTATCAGAAATGTTTGGCTATGCTACTTCTCTCCGTTCTTTGACAGAAGGAAGAGGAACATTTACTATGGAGTTTGACCACTACGAAACAGTACCAGAAAACATTGCCCAAGAAATCATAGAAGGAAAGAGGAAATAATGTTTGACATCACTACTATTTTAACTATAAAATAAGAGTAGAAATTCTTATATGTCCAATCAAAATTTTTCTACAGGGTTGATTTTTTGGGAGGATTTTGTTAATATAGAATTATTATGGACCTAAATGAAATCAAAAATTTAATAGCCTTGGATGGAGGAAAATTTATTATTGTGGAAAATGGGAAACCGGTTTTGACTATAATGAGCTTTGGTGAATATAAGAAAATAATGGAGAATAGTGGGAAAGGTTCTTCAGAAAAGACAAGTCCACTTTTTGAAAAAAAAGAAGAAAGCACTAAAACAGAAAAAGAAGAAACTAACCAAAAAGTAGAAAATAGTAATCAAGAATTTAATTCAGGGAACGATAAAGAATATTCAAAAACCGTAGAAGAAACGTCTCCTCAAACAGAGGAGTCATTAAAGATTGAGGATTTGCCAGTTTAGAAATCCACAACAACTATTGACTTTATTTTTGTTTTTAATAGAATAAATAATATAATATAAATCCTAAATCCTAAATCCTAAATTCTAAATAAGCCCAAAATACCAAATCCAAAATTCAAAACATTTTTATTTAGATATTTGAATTTTGAATTTAGAGCTTGTTTAGAATTTAGATATTAGAGTTTAGAGTTTAATATTTTTATGGCTGAGAAAGAAAAATTTCAAAGAGGGAAACCTCATCTTAATATTGGTACTATTGGTCACGTAGACCATGGTAAGACCACTCTTACAGCAGCTATTCTGCATGTTTTACGGCTGAAAGGTCTTAAGGCATCAGAGAAAGCAGTAGAACAAATCGATTCTGCTCCAGAAGAGAGGGCTCGCGGTTTAACTATTAATATCGCTCATTTGGAGTATGAGACAGATAAGAGACACTATGCCCACATTGATTGTCCAGGTCACGCTGACTATATTAAAAATATGGTTACTGGTGCTGCTCAAATGGATGGAGCAATCTTAGTTGTTTCAGCTGCAGACGGTGTTATGCCTCAGACCAGAGAGCATATTTTACTTGCTCGCCAGGTAGGATTGTCCCATATAGTAGTATTCTTAAATAAATGCGATACTGTAGATGATAAAGAAATAATTGATTTAGTCGAGTCAGAAGTAAGAGAACTTTTAAAGAAATATGAATTTCCCGGAGATGAAATTCCAGTTATCCGCGGTTCAGCCCTTAAATCCTTGGATGTAAAATCAGCTGATGAAGAAACAGCCAAACCAATTTTAGATTTAGTAAAAGCAGTAGATGATTACTTTCCTGAGCCAACTCGAGATGTTGATAAACCATTTTTAATGGCAGTTGAAGATGTTTTCTCTATTGCTGGAAGAGGAACCGTTGCCACTGGTAGGATTGAAAGAGGAATAGTTCATCCAAACGATGAGATAGAGCTTATTGGATTTAAACCCACCCAAAAGATAGTAGCAGTGAGTGTGGAGATGTTTAATAAAATGCTTGATGAAGGAAGAGCCGGTGATAATGTTGGAGTTTTACTTCGTGGTCTTAAGAAAGAAGAGGTAGAAAGAGGACAAGTTTTAGCAAATCCTGGCACTATTACTCCTCATACTGAATTTGAAAGTGAGGTTTATGTTTTGACCAAAGAAGAAGGTGGAAGACATTCTCCTTTCTTTACTGGTTATAAACCCCAATTCTATATTAGAACTACTGATGTTACCGGAGATGTTACTTTATCAGAAGGAACGGAAATGGTTATGCCTGGAGATACTGTTAATTTGAAAATTAGCTTAATCGCTCCAGTTGCCCTTGAAGAAAAGCAGAGGTTTGCTATTAGGGAAGGAGGTAAGACAGTAGGAGCAGGAGTAGTAACGAAGATAATAAAGTAAAGATACGAATTTCCACGAATAAGAAACGAATCAACACGAATCACGAATTCGTGATTCGTGAGAATTCGTCATAGATTCGTGATAATTCGTTGATAAAAATTGGTTCTTCCAAAATGATGTCTACCAAGAAAAAAGAAGCTGAAATTGAAGTAAAGCCAAAATTAAGAATAAAGTTACGGGGTTATGACCATAAACTTATTGATAATAGCGCTCGACAGATTGTTGAGACAGCTTTGCGCTATGGTGTTGAAATTTATGGACCGATTCCCTTGCCAACTGAAATACATAAATATACAGTCAATAGGGCTTCTTTTATTCATAAAGATAGCCGAGAGCAGTTTGAAATGAGAGTTCATAAACGGTTGATTGATATACTTAATCCTAATCCGAAAGTCATTGATGCTTTAACTAGTTTAACTCTTCCAGCTGGGGTAGAAATTGAGATCAAGATGTAGTATGCGAAAAGCGTAAGCTCGGCTAACGCCTCGCTTTATGCGAAAACGCACATGCGAATAAGAAATTTATTCAGTTAAATTATAATACACTTGAAGATTAGCCGTTTTTAAAAACTGGGCTAATTCCCAGTTTTTTTATTAGCATATTCGCGGTATTCGTATATTATTCGTAGATTTGCATCATGTTTATGAAATTCATATTAGGAAAAAAAATAGAGATGTCACAGCTCTTTAATGAAAAAGGAAAAGTTATTCCGGTTACTTTGATTGAGGCCGGGCCTTGTTATATTACTCAAATAAAGAATAAGGAAAAAGATAAATACGAAGCAGTCCAACTTGGTTTTGAAAAAATAACCAAAGAAAAGAAAATAAAAAAAACAATGAAAGGAAAAGAATATAAATACATCAGAGAATACAAAATTGACGAGAACATTTCTCGTCAATTAAAAGTAGGAGATGAAATTGATGTTACGACTTTTCAAGAAGGGGATAAGGTAAAAATTTCTGGAATTTCTAAGGGAAAAGGGTTTCAAGGAGCAGTGAAAAGATGGGGATTTCATGGAAGAAATGCTACTCATGGGGTTAAACATGAACAAAGAACATTAGGTTCAGTGGGAAGTTCCTATCCAGAAAGAGTAATCAAGGGCAGAAAAATGCCTGGCAGAATGGGTGCCGAGCGAGTAACGGTTAAAAATTTAAAGATAGCAAAAATTGATAAAGAAAATAATTTACTGGCAGTGAAGGGCGCAATACCAGGAAGACGCGGCACATTATTAGAGATACGCTCGGGAGTATAGTTTTTAGGACACGCAAATCGCGCCCGAATTATGGTCAATTATCTATTATTTAGTTAACGGGTTAAGAGATTGAAATTCAGAACCCGTTAACTCGTTAATAAACTAATAAAATAATTTGAGAAATGAAGATAACTGTATACAATCAACAAGGTAAGGAAATAGATACAACTGAGTTACCTAAAGAGCTCTTTGAGGTGCCTTTTAATCCTGACTTAGTTCATCAAGTTGTAGTTTCTCAAATGGCAAATCGGAGGCAGGTTTCAGCACATACCAAAACTCGGGGAGAAGTTAGGGGTGGTGGTAGAAAGCCCTGGAGACAAAAAGGAACTGGAAGAGCAAGACATGGTTCTATTCGTTCACCTTTGTGGAAAGGAGGAGGTGTAACCTTTGGTCCGACTAAAGAAAAAGATTTTAAAAAGGTAATTCCTAAAAAAATGAGGAGAAAGGCATTATTTATGGTTTTGAGCCAGAAAGCAAGAGACAACGAATTGATTTTGTTGGATAAATTAGAGTTAGAAAAGGCAAAGACGAAAGAAATGGAAAGTATAGTTAAAATTTTAAAGTTAAAAATTAAAAGTCAAAGTCCAAAGTTAAAAGTTAAAACTAAAAAAACAGAAAGTTTTCTAATCGCTTTATCAAAGATAGATAAAAATATAATTCTGTCAGCAAGGAATATTCCAAAAGTAGCTACTATTCAAGCAAAGGAATTAAATTGTCTTGATATTTTGAATTATAAATACTTAATGATGCCAAAAGAGGCAATTACCGTAATAAAAGAAACCTTCGAAAAGACGAATTTTCACGAATAAAGAACGAATCAGCACGAATCACGAATTCGCGATTTGTGGAAATTCGTTATAGATTCGTGTGCATTCGTTATTAATAATGAAATTATTTGATTTTTTCAAAAAGAAGAAACCCGCCTTCGTTAAAACTACGGCGGGCAAGGAAAAGAAAAAAGAGGTTAAAGAAAAAGTAAAACCGAAGGAGGAGAAAAAAGAAGTAAAAGTAAAAAAAGAGGCGAAAAAACCTCCTAAAGTTAGTGTTCCAAAACCCAAGGAAAAGAAAATTGATTTGGCTTGGAAGATTTTAGAGAAGCCTCATATTTCTGAAAAAGCCACTGATTTAACAAAACAAAATAAATATATTTTTAGGGTTTTTCCTAAGTCAAATAAAAATCAAATAAAAAAAGCAGTGGAAGATATATACAAGATAGATGTTTTAGATGTTAAAATTATTAAAATTCCTAGAAAGAAAAAGATGAGAGGTAGGGTTTCTGGTTGGAAAAAGGGCTATAAAAAAGCAATTGTAAAAATAAAAGAAGGTCAGAAGATAGAATTATTACCAAGGTAAACCTATGAAGAAATACAAGCCAACAACACCAGGGAGAAGAGGGATGACTAAGGTTGAATCTCCTCAATTAACAAAGAAAAAACCTGAAAAAGGTTTGCTTTCGATAATTAAAAAAAGGGGAGGAAGAAATTTAAAAGGAAGAATTACGATTAGACATAGGGGCGGCGGAGCAAAAAAAATGTATAGGCATGTTGATTTCGGCCAAGAGAAAATCAATATTCCAGCAAAGGTTATTGCTTTAGAATATGATCCTAATCGTTCTGCCCTCATTGCTCTTTTAGAGTACGAAGATAGAAAAAAAAGATACATTTTAGCTCCTCAAGGACTTAAAATAGGCGATGAAATCATTATTTCAGAAAAAACAGGACTCAAGCCAGGAAATAGAATGAAATTGAAAAATATTCCAGTAGGAACTTTTATCTATAATGTTGAGATTGAAACAAATAAAGGAGGAATTATTGTAAAAGGGGCAGGCACTACAGCAAAGGTTTTAGCTCAGGAAGGGGGATATACTCATCTTGTCCTTCCTTCTTCTGAAATTAGGAAAGTACCTAAGGAATGTTTTGCTTCAATAGGTATAGTTTCAAATCCTGAACACAGATATGTTACAATAGGAAAGGCAGGTAGAACACGTCATAAAGGCAAAAGACCTTATGTTAGAGGTTCAGCAATGAATCCTGTTGACCATCCTCTTGGCGGTGGAGAAGGGAGAANNGGGATTGGAATGAAGCATCCGAAAACGGCTTGGGGAAAGCCGGCATTAGGAGTGAAAACAAGAAAGAAGAAATGGACAAATAAACTTATTATAAGAAGACGGCAGAAAAAAAAGAAGAAATAGAAATACAATAGAAATTTGTTGAAATACGATAGAAATACAATTGTATTTCGCTATGAGCGAAGCGAGGAGCAAATTTCTATGAGTTTCTATGAATTTCTATCTATTATTATGTCCCGTAGTTTAAAAAAGGGTCCTTATATGGACCAAAAATTATTAAAAAAAATAAGTAAATTTAGAAAAGGCGATAAGACAATTATCAAGACCTGGGCAAGGAATTGTACTATATCTCCAGAGATGGTTGGTTTTACTTTTGGTGTCCATAATGGTAAAGAGTATATTCCTGTTCTTATTAGTGAAGATATGGTTGGTCATAAATTAGGAGAATTTGCTCTAACTAAAAAATTCATAAAACACGGAGGAAAAATACAAAAAGAACAGGAGATGAAAGCAAAACAACAGGAAAAAGAAAAGGCAAAATCCACATAACACATAACACATAACACATAACACATAACAATGTTCCATGTTACGTGTTACGTAAGTCGATGACTATCACAGCGAAATTAAGATATCTTCATATTGCACCTCGTAAAGTCCGGCTTGTTGCCGATTTAATCAGAGGAAAATCGGTTAAGGAAGCTCAAGAGATTTTAAATTTTACTTCCCATAGAGCATCTCGGCCGTTATTAAAACTTTTAAAATCATCTATAGCTAATGCTAAAAATGATTTTCAAATTGAGCCAGAAAACCTTTATGTGTCAAAGATTTTTGTTGACGAAGGACCAAAACTAAAAAGATGGCATGCTCAATCAAGAGGCAGAGCTGCTGAAATTCAAAAAAAGAGCTCTCATATTTCTTTAGAATTAAGTGAACTCAGAAAGAAAGGTAAAAAAGTTAAAAAGATAGTAAAGAGAAAAGAAAAGGTTGTTGAAAAGAAGCCCTCCCTCGCTGAAGTTAGGGATAATAAAGAAGAGAAAGAAACCTCAAAGATAGAAAAACAAAAACCAATAATTAGAAAAGAAAGACCTAAACCTAAAATAAAACAAACAATGAAAAGAGTATTTAGGCGAAAAGCATTCTGACATAGAAATATACAACCTTCGGTTGTGAAATACAGTAGAAATACATTGAAATACAATTATATTTCGCGAACGAAGTGAGTAAATTTCGTGAGCGAAGTGAACAAATATCTATTTAATTATGAGTCACCGTGTTCATCCAAAAGCATATAGATTAAGAGAGACAAACGATTGGAATTCTCGATGGCAGGCCAGAAAAAATCTTCCAGAGTATCTTGAGGAGGATTTTATAATAAGAGAGTTCTTGGAAAAAAGATTAAAAGATTCTGGAGTTCAAAACATTGAAATTGAAAGATTTCCTAATAAAGTCAATATTATCATTAATGCTTCAAAGCCGGGTTTTATTATTGGCCGTGGTGGAAAAGGAGCAGAAGAACTTAAAAGAGATTTAGAAAAGAAAATTATTAAGAGTTATAAACTCTCTGTTAATAAAAAAGAAATAGCTTCCTTGACTAAAAAGAAAAAAGAAATAAGAATTGAAATTAGAGAAATAAGAAATCCTTGGGCACATTCAAGAATTGTTGCTCAATGGATCGCTCAGCAAATTGAAAGAAGAATGCCTTATCGAAGAACACTTAAACAGGCATTGAGTAAAGTTATGGGAAATAAAGAAATAGAGGGAGCAAGAGTAGAGGTTTCCGGTCGTTTA
>JGI24422J19971_10000713_pt1 | contig 19031 bp, 17 predicted proteins | sample DeeMarSWOR152_54_FD_19971 | JGI IMG/M metagenome (IMG submission 19971) | reverse complement strand
CCCTTATTCTTAAACCTGANCTCCGCCCAGCAGAAGCCGTTAAACTCACTTTTGTGACTGGATTGGCTGTGGCTAAGGTTTTATGTGAAATGTTCGGCTTAGAAGCTGAGACTAAGTGGCCCAACGATGTGCTTGTTAATGGAAGAAAAATTTCTGGTATACTCACAGAAATGAACACGACTGGCGAAACCGTCAAATTCGTCGTAGTGGGCGTTGGAGTCAACGCAAACTTTGATGTGAAGAAAAAATTTCCAGAGTCGCTGAGGAAGGTTGCGACTTCGCTGGAAAATGAGCTGGGCAGAAAGGTTCTTTTGGAAAATCTGCTTAGAGCTTTACTTGAAAGACTTGAGGTTATTTATGAGCTCTTCATAAAAGAGGGATTCAATTCTATTCTCGAGGAATGGAAAAGTTATGCTGGTTTTCTCGGTCGCCAAGTGGAAGTCATAAGCCCAACCGAAAAATTGAGTGGTTTAGCGCTAGACGTTGACAATGAAGGTGCGTTAGTTCTCAGGCTTAAAGATGGAACAATAAAGCACGTTTTCGTTGGAGATCTATTGATGCGAATTGACTAGGTGGCGGAGCAACAAGATTACCACCTGAAGTTTATCGATAACCTTACGCGCGTGCGTCAATCAAAAAAGATTATTTTGTCAACACTTTTTGTATACGAATGGTTATGTAAGTAGCTACCAGCATCTTCAGCAAGTCTCCAAGAATAAATGGAAAAACGCCGATGGCAAAGGCTTCAGCCGCGCCCATTCCCGTCCAGTTCATTAGCTGTAAAACGCCTAAAAGGTAGATTACTGCAGTTCCACTTATCATGCAGATCAGCAACCATTGGAAGCTAGGGTTCTTTTTGATTTTAACCAGCTTACCAATTGTAAATGAGCCTAAGACAAAGCCTAGTAGATAACCGCCCGTGGGACCGATTAACACCACGAAACCAGCGTTTCCACCAGCGAAAACAGGCAATCCTACAATACCCATTAGAACGTAGATCAATTGGCTTAACGCTCCTAAATAACCGCCAAGAAGAGCGCCAGCTAAATAAGTGAACAACGTTTGCATGGTGATTGGCACCGGGCTGAAGGGCAAAGGGATGCTAATCAAAGCTCCAGCTGCTGTCAAAGCTGAAAACAAAGCAGCATCAAGGATGTTTTGCACTTTAGGTCTCATGGCGTATTCTTTCCATCTTATGTAATGTAGCTCAACTTTGGTGTTCCTATTCTGTGTTTCTTCTGTTACAGTTCTAGGCCTATGCGCGCGCTTTAATTGCACATTTATTATGCTTTTAGGGTATCTTGTACGCCTAGGTTTTTCCAATGCGCACGCGCAAAGTTTTCCAGATTATCTAAATACCCGTAAATACTATGCTTAAGAATTGAGGAAAATAATATGAACAGAATACCTAGGGTTGAAGAGAAAATTAGACAGTTGAAAGATCTAAGAGAACGTGCTATGCTGGGCGGTGGAAAAGAAAGAGCCAAAAAGCAACATAAAAAAGGCAAACTCACAGCCAGAGAAAGAATTGATCTCCTTCTAGACCCCGGCAGCTTTAATGAACTAGATCAGTTTGTAGTTCATCAGTGCACAGAATTTGGCATGGCTGAGCGAAAAATTCTTGGAGACGGCGTCGTTACAGGTTACGGCACAATAGACGGAAGACTCGTCTATGTATTCTCACAAGACTTCACTGTTTTTGGTGGCTCCCTCGGCGAAATGTTCGCGAAAAAAGTATGCAAACTGATGGACTTAGCCTTGAAAACAGGGGCGCCAGTCATAGGGTTAAATGATTCAGGCGGAGCAAGAATTCAAGAAGGTGTGGCAAGCCTCGCCGGATATGGAGACATATTCTTTCGAAACGTAATAGCTTCAGGAGTAATACCACAAATATCGGCTATCATGGGACCATGCGCAGGTGGAGCCGTTTATTCACCAGCCCTTACAGACTTCTTGGTCATGGTGGACAAAACAAGCTACATGTTCATTACTGGTCCAGATGTGGTTAAAACGGTACTAGAGTTTCAAGAGGTAACCTTTGATGAACTCGGCGGAGCAATGGTTCACGGCCAAACAAGTGGCGTCGCCCACTTCATCGCGAAAGACGAAGAACACTGTATCCAAATCATCAAAAAACTCCTAAGCTATCTGCCATCTAACTACCTCGAAGACCCGCCAACCGTAGAAACGGACGACGACCTAAACCGCACTGACGAAACCCTAGCAAAAATAATCCCCGATGACTCAAACAAACCCTACGACGTCAAAGAAGTGATCCACCGCGTAGTTGACAACAACGAATTTTTTGAAGTCCAACAGTTCTGGGCACCAAACATTGTAATCGGATTCGCCCGTCTTAACGGCCACACCGTAGGCATCGTCGCCAACCAGCCCGCATTCTATGCCGGAGCATTAGACATCAACTCTTCAGTGAAAGGCGGAAGATTCGTCAGGGTCTGCGACGCCTTCAACATACCCATCATAACCTTTGTCGACGTACCAGGCTTCCTACCAGGAATCGAACAGGAACACGGTGGAATTATCCGCCACGGCTCAAAACTACTATACGCATACTGCGAAGCCACAGTCCCAAAAATCACCATAATCCTCCGTAAAGCTTACGGTGGAGCCTACGACGTTATGGGAAGCAAACACTCTGGCGGGGACATAAACTACGCATGGCCCACAGCAGAAATAGCAGTAATGGGACCACGTGGAGCCATCAACGTAGTCTTCAGGAAAGAAATCAATGAAGCCTCAGACAAGAAGCAAAAGCGAATGGAGCTAGTAAGTGAGTACCGCCGAAAGTTTGCAGACCCCTACGTGGCAGCGCAAAAAGGATACATAGACGAAGTAATTGAACCGACAGAAACTAGACCCAAACTAATTAGCGCCCTCGAAATGTTAGCCACCAAACGTGAACCTAGGCCATCCAAAAAACACGCGAACATACCACTCTAGCGCGCATGTTAACGTTCTGGTCTGCTTTTCCTGTTATCGGTCAATTCATAAGAGTCAACAGGGTCATCTAAGTTTTCAAGACGCGTGCGCGCATAAGCCAAATGAGTGAATGCAGTCTACTCGCCTTTGAATACGGGTTTTCTCTTTTCAACGAAGGCTCGCATTCCTTCTTTCTGATCATACGTGTCGAAGCATTTAGCGTAGAGCTCTACTTCCAGTTTATCTCCTTCTTCAAGCACCTGACTCATACTTGAATTTATGAGTGTTTTACTGAATCCCACAGCGATCGGTGCTCGAGTAAAGATTTTGCGCGCTAAATCCTTAGTTTCCTCCAATAAGTGTTCATGTTTAACTACTTTGTTAACAAGTCCAATCTGAAATGCTATATTCGCATCTAGAGTCTCTCCTGTAAAGAAAAGGTACTTTGCCCTCTTCGGCCCTATGATCCTAGGTAACCGCTGAGTCCCGCCGAATGGTGTCAAAATTCCGATGCATGGTGGAGGTTCTCCAAAGACCGCTCTTTCCGAAGCCACACACAGGTCACACGCGACAGCTAGGTCGCATCCAGCTCCAAGAGCCAAGCCATTCACCGCTGCCAAAATCGGTTTTTGTAGGCTCTCCATCTTTTCAAGCACATTATGTGCGAGACGGCCAAATATTGTTGCTTCTTTACCTGTCATCTGCTCCATCTCTTTTATGTCCCCTCCTGCACTGAAAGCTCGGTCGCCTACACCTGTTATGATCAAGACTCTTCTTTGAGTGTCACCAGCGAATTTGTCGAGGACGACTCCCATTTCAACGAACGTTTTTTCTCGCAACGCATTCAACACCTCTGGTCGATTCAGTTGTACTATCTGAAGTTTGCCTTCCGTCTCAACAAGCAGATCTTCAAGAGCCACAACCAGCCACCTCTCCGATCAACATGAGCCTATTAACTGCAAAACAAGCTTTATATCATTTCTTTAGCGCGCGCATTGCTTTTTTACATTCCTCCCTTTCAATCGGTGCGCGCGATTAGGTTCTACAGTTAATCTCTTTTTTGAATACTTTTATCTTCCTAAAATTTAAGGACATGTTTCTCGCAACTTGATGATTCTTATATGAAATCATGTGCTCTCTCTTCTTCGCCTTGCCACGTATCGCCGCATTACAACCCAATAAATTATGAGTATTGCTGCGATCACCATAACTATCGCGAGGAGAATAAGATTGAACGTAAACATAGTTTTCCCGAGTTCTGGAGGCACTTCGTGGTGTTCTTTATAGTACTCTACAAGCTCTTGGAGCGTTCCGCTAAAGTAATGCCCTAAAAAAGCGTAAAAAAGAGCCCTTGGAAATGTACCTATCACCGTTGGAATTACAAAATCTCTGAACTTCATCCGAGTCAAACCTGCACTGTATGATATAAGATCAAAAGGGATAACGGGCAAAAGCCTTCCCAAAATAACTGCCCAACTCCCCCAACGGTCAAACCAATTATTTGCAAACTCCATTCCACTCTCGCTGACAAATCGAATGGCAATAGGTCTTCCCCCTTTACGAGAAATGTAAAAGGAAATAGAAGCAGCAACCACAGATCCCATCGCTCCAACCAACCATCCAGCTATTAATCCAAACGCCGCACCACCGCACAACAAGATAACTTCGGAAGGAATGGGCACAGCCAACGCTTGCCCAATCATGGCAACAAACAAAACGGGAGGCCCTCCTGCTTGGAAAGCCATCAGAACCCACAGAAGAATCTGATACATAAATTCTGGAAATACAAACAGCCCAACTGATAGCCCGACAACTAGCACAAATACTGCAACCGGAAAGATTTTGGGAGATATTCGCATTTTGAAGTTCAAAAACGCGTTAATTGCGCGCGCGCATTTAACTGTTTCTTTGATTGTTGGTTGCGGGAGACAAGGCAAAGCTATAAGTTTAAGGGGGTTTGCACCACAGTTTTAAGTTTAAGGAGTAACTTTGAAACGGGCGTTTTTCATGAAAGTTCCGTATTCATCGGAGGCAATCAAATGAGGGTTTGCGTTGTTGGTTTCGACTCCCTTGATTACTACTTGGTTGAAAAATATGATTTGAAATGTCTTAAACAGAAAGATTACGGGAAGGTGGAGATTAATACGGGAGTGTTGGCGACACCCACTATCTGGACCAGCTTCGTCACTGGCCTACTGCCTAGAGAACATGGGATAATTGGATGGAAGATGAAAAACCCGTTTTTAGATAAAATGCAGATATGGAGCATAAAGATTGGATTAAACAGAATAATTGATAGGAGCCAAATTTTGACCCAGCTTGGACGTAGATGGGTAAAGGGAAACGTTCCAAACATCAGGGGAAGAATACCTACAATTTTTGACTATGCACAACGTCCCGTAGACATAAATGTTCCATGCTACAGTGAGGATGTTTACGAAGAGTCAAGGCGGGAAATATATCATGGAGTCGGTAAACCCATCACTGCGAAACCAATAGCAGAGAAAGCTTGGAGAGGATTTTGGGAAAAGAAAGAAAGGGTCTTGGATGCCTTGAGCAAGAATTGGGACTTATTTATGGTCCACTTCTTCTTACCTGACATCATACAACACATCCTATGGTACCGCAAAAATGAGATTGAACGATTATATAGAGAAATGGATAACGTAGCCTGTAATATTAAAAAAAGAGTTGGCAAAAATACGTTTATACTTTTTATTAGCGATCACGGGCAAAAAAAAGGTCTGCATACTCCCTACGGCTTTTACTCCTGCAATAGAAGGCTGAAACTCCACGAACCAAAGGTCACTGACTTCGCTGACATCATAAAGCGTGAGCTAGGACAGTCGCTAAAGGCGAGCCCTTCAAAATAAAAAACAATGAACTTTCACTTCGTCTGTAAAGCCAAATAAACTACGTAAATCTTATAGACTGAAAAACAGCCCTTTGATAAAGTAGGAGCAAGTGAAACTCGTGGTGTATAGAGGAAAGGTACTAAAATACTTTCATCATTGCCCGTTGTGTGGCAAAGAGGGTTCGGTGACTTATAGTACAGGAGTTGCGTACATCGATCTTTCATGTAAGAATTGCAATGCTAAATGGAACGCCTTTATTGATGTGCTGCTTACCTTTCAATGGGCAAAACTTACAAAGCCAAGTTCCGATAGAAAGGGATCAGAACTCGTAGGAAAGGAGTATCATCCCGAATTCTGGGAGGAAATGGCGTCAAAAACACTGGAAAAGTTGGCACAGAAAGCGCCTAAAGAGACTAAGAAAGTTTCCGCAACTTATTGTTCCTCTTGTGGGACCCGACTTCCACCAAAAGCAGCTTTCTGTCCATCGTGCGGACAAAAAGTGAAGAAATAATTTAACTAACTCAAACAAGCCTTCTTCCCTTACGCGCGCATAGAATTGAAACGCGTCATGGAAAAAAGTGAACAGAAACTATGCCATATCCCAACAATTTCCCCTTTTTGGAGTGATTAGTTAATCGCGTTCCATTCCCCGTTTCTTTTCGTTTCTTCTCTGTAGATAGACCCCTTGCGCGCGCAAAAATAAAAAAATGTGGTTATTATGTAGTTGGCTTCGCAGGCAATTCTGGAACCTTTGCCATAAAGAATAGTGTTGTGGCCAATATCTGGCTAACGAAGAACAACAATGTCCAGATGAGTTCAAATGCGTCCACTATTTCCCGTAACAGCGAATTGTAGATGACCAGGTGCGAGTTTCCCGAAAAGGCGACAAACCAAAGTGCAATCCATATGTCAACAAAAACTGCTGCTAATATGAGCATTATTCCTGTGGCAAGGGACAGCCCCAACTTGCCAGTGAAGCGTCTGGTGGTAATGTGTGTTACCCCCCAGAGAATCACCATTACAAAGAATATTTCATAAATTGTAGCGAAAATGGATGAGCGTAGGAGCTGGTATTCTTCATAGTAATCATTGAAGAACGGATAGTCCATTATTTGCCATATGGTCCACAATAGAAATAGTATGCTGACAACAATGGTGATGGCGAAGCTCGCTGTACCAACACCAGAACCATAGTTACGACGCGCACCAATATAGCCCACAGAAGCCAAACTAAGACCGATTACAAGCAGAACATAGCCTATAGTCCAATAGCTCGTATAAGAGACTGAACCAAGGCGGATGATACGCGCGTACGCCAAGAAAAACCATATTGCAGCTATCGTATTAATTATACATCCAACCGCTCCAACTATGAAAAGTGCCTTGCTGGACCTTCCTTTTGGCACTAAACTAGGTTCAGCTACAGCGGACATGAGCACACCAACACGCCTCTAAACAAACTTTGCAATAGGTGTTAATTTCCATATATGTTTTTCTCACCCCGCCGCTGTCAAATTCAATAGTTGTCATTTTACAAATTATGTGAGAACAAAATCTAACATCTCTCAAATCTTGTATCCACATTTTAAACTTACACGAATTGTGAACGAATGACGACATGGAGTTGCCTTGCAGTGAAAATGGATTTAAATGCCTAATATGAAATATAGGCGTTGAACGGTCAGAGAAATGAAGTTTTCTATCGTAAGCCCCAGTCTTGATGTGCTGCTTCAAACGCCTGAGAAGGTTGCTAGCTTATGGCTTTCTCAACCCTTAGGCATGGTGTACGTAGCTACGATCTTGAAAAACCGTGGAATAGAAGTTTCCGTGCTAGATCAATCAGCCAAAGGATTTTCAATGAAAAAGACGGTTGAATGGGTGAAGAAGGAGGACCCAGACATTCTCGGTTTTTCTACGTTAGTTAATTCAGGCCGAACAGCAGCCCAAATCGCGAGGGAAGTGAAGAAGGAGAACCCTAACATAACCATAGTTTTCGGCAATTTTCACGCCACCTTTAACGCAGAGAGAATTCTCAAAAAATATCCTTACGTAGATATAATCGTTCGTGGAGAAGGAGAATACACTAGTGTAGAACTCGTAGAGTGCTTGAAGAAGGAAAGCAAACTAAAAAATGTGTTAGGAATCACCTTTAGAAAGAAAAACCAGATCATCTCAACTCCAGATAGACCACTAATTAAAGACATAGACGCCTTACCCTTCCCGGATCGCGAGCTATTAGGCGAATATCATGCGACGATTGCCGGAGCCTATATTGCCCCCAAAAAATTCACCAACATTCTTTCTTCTCGTGGTTGCGTGTTCAAATGTCGATTCTGCGGGTCTCGAGTACTCTCTCGCGACCTATGGAGACCAAGATCAGTTGAGAACACTATGAAAGAAATTCGCCTTCTGGTAAGCAAGGGTTACAGGCAATTTCTTTTCGCAGACGACAACTTCACGCTAAATCCAAAAAGGGTGGTTAAACTCTGCCAAGAAATTAGAAAGGAAAAAATGGACATAGAATGGTTTTGCGAGGGCAGAGTTGACAGTTGTCCCTATGATATGTTACGAGAAGCCGCGAAAGCGGGTTGCAGAATTATTATTTTTGGCATCGAGAGCGCCAATCAAAGGATTTTGGATTATTATAACAAAAGAATAACCGTAGAGCAATCCGAGAACGCGGTCAAAACCGCCAGAAAAGCAGGTGTGGATGTTGTAGTTGGATCCTTCATCGTTGGCGCCCCCGACGAGACAAGACAAGAGATATGCAACACCATGAAGTTTGCGCAAAAGTTGGCAGTGGACATTCCAAATTTCAACATTTTAGGTGTTTTTCCAGGATCAGAAATTTGGGAGGAACTCAAAATGAAGAGCATTTTAAGTGAAGATCAATATTGGGAGACCGGCGTCGCGGTGTCTAAAGTCTCGCCAGATGCTGTTCCATTTGAAGAGATCCAACGAATGGTCCGTGAGTACTACAAACGTTTCTTCCGTCGACCGGGGCACATCTTGACACAAGTAGCAAAAACCTTCAAAAGCCCCTATCGAATCAACGTCGTGATCAATAATCTGAACCGAATTGACGCCATTTCCAAAAGTTTCCGTGAGATTTTCTGAATCAATATACGCTATGCCCTTGATTTGTGATGAAAGTTGTCAAGGCTATCAGCCTATGAACGTAAAGACACTAAAACCGTAGCTTGGACAGTTGGCGCATCAACCATTTAACGAACCACCTTCCAGACTTTTGACTTAGGCACACCATACACTAACCATGCTAAAAGTTCAGTCGTCCAAATTCTAGAGATCTTAGAAAGCCCGAATTTTCGAACACGTCTCATGGATTCGTAAACTGTTAAATCTTCAATAAAGACGAATTTTCCGCGCCCAGAAAGACGAAAGGTAAGGTCATAATCTTCTAGGCAAGCCATTTTTTCGTTAAATCCACCAACCCTGAAAAATTCGCTTTTTCTAACTGCCATAAATTCCCCACGAGATCCATACTTAAATTTAGTTTTGGGCAACACCGCAATAGAAACACGTGTCAAAAGGTTGAAGAGAAAGAAGTAGACAAATTCCAATGGCTTAGGCTGAACTGGCATATTGTGGCAAGTGGCTCCTACCACTTTGGGATTTTTAAACGTTTTAAGCACTTTTTCTAGAAAGCCATATGGAACAATTACATCCGCGTCTAAAAAGACGACAATTTCTCCTCTAGCGCGTTTTGCGCCACAATTTTTTGCCTTTGAAATTCCCCTTTCCCCGATTTGAAAAACCTTATCAGTAAAAAGCTTAGCGGTCTCGACGGTTCTATCGGTACTGCCCCCGTCAACAACAATGAGCTCTATCTTAGGAGCGACTTTGACCAAATTTGAGAGGGTCTTTTCTATATACTTCTCCTCTTGAAGGGTAGGAATGATCACAGAGATCGTTTCCATCGCCCCATCCTCAGAGATGACCTCTATTTAATCGGTTTTTCTTCTTAATCATTTTTCTGCTTGTAGCTTGGATGAGAGAATACAGAATTTTGATGCCTACCCGGAGACCTAGCCTTAGGATCGGATATCTTCCTTCCGACGCAAGGGTGTATGCTTTGTATGCATATCTAACGTTGTGTCTCCAGCATTCAAGGATTAGTCTCCAATGTTCTGGTGAAGCATGTTCAGCGACGAATCTTCTTCCGGTTCTAAGGGAAGTTGTACTTATTGGGACGAAGAATAACGGAAAATAAAATGCAAATCGGTTATCAACTTCTCTTATCAATTGAATTGTTTGTTTTACGTCGTCGTCATCTTCATCTGGCAAGCCCATGAGCACCGTGCAACATGCGATCCATCTGTTGCGTTCCATAACCTCCAAGCCATCCTTAACCACTTGTTGCCACTCATCTGGAGGAAGGGGCAGGCACTTGCCTTTCATGTATTTTCTCATCAGTTTAGAACTTCCCGTCTCAAGTCCCACTTGACCTCCATAGCCTGGAATGCCTTCCGCTCGAAGCAACTTCGTAAGTTTTTCTATAAGGTCAGGTTGATAAGCGAAGGTTGTGAGGTTGGCATGGGTAATGAATATTCCCTTCATCCCAGCCGAAAAGAGGCTTTTATACAGGCTTAGCAGCGCATCTTCGTCAGCGAGTAAGCCTTTTGAACCGTATCTCAAAGTGTCTTCAGAATGAAGTGTAACGACACGGCTTCCTGCCTCTAAATAGACCTTTGCATCAGCCAATATTTTTTCAATGGGAAAACTTCTAAGCTTCCCTGCAACATTTGGAGCGCAGAACTGACATCCTCTGCCACATCCTCGAGCGATTTCTATGATGCTGGTGTTGGTGGGTCCCAAGATGGGGGGCACCTGTTTGGCGTCTGCAATTCTTCCCGAGTGTATCCTTTTTTCAGGGAGATTTCCGTCCGTAACGTCGCCGAATAATCTGGGGACAACGTTCTCTCCTTCACCAATAACTACATAATCTACGCCATACTCGTTCATTATGTCTTCGTCGATCAATTGCCATGCACCTGGGCCTCCTAGAACAACCTGGAATTGATATCTTTCCTTCAGTTTCTTTATCTCCCGCATTAGTAGGCTAAACTTAACTTTGTTGTGTGGTACTCCGCCGAGAACGGTGCTCCAAAAAGTAGTTTCAGGGCCTATGCCTAGGGGATCTACGACTGTAACTCCAACTATTTCTGTGTCTTTCTTTATCGTCTTTTTTAGATGGGAGGGATGAGCGATTAGGAGGTCTTTTCTTGGGAACCCTGAATGAACGCAAATGGACTCAACCTGTCTCAGGGGCGATGTTGGAAAATCTGTTGTTCCGTCTCTGTTTGCTTTAACAGGAGGTATAACCCTATCGTATATGAAGTTTGGAACAATTTTTGTTGGAAAACACGACAAGAAACCCGCGTACATTGTGGAAGGAAAACTGACCATCAGAGACTTATCTGCTGTCAAAACGATTTTGGCCATTTCATCAATCCTTCAACTTGACCGCTGGTAACTCTTTTTAATAAGTCAGTGCCCAGTTAGCAAGATATATATTTTTGCGCCGTACGAAACGGAATGGTGAGGCTTAGCATTGAAGAAGCTCATCTTTGTGTTTCTTGCGGTAATTCACTTCTTAATGTTTGTACTTGTCTTGAACGTAGTTTTGCCATTCATCAGTCTTGTCCCAGACGCATGGGCCAACCTAACGCTGAGTTCTTTAGAGTTTATATTCTACAAGTCTGCCCCAACAATTTTTCTCGTATTGCTGTTAACTTTCTCTTTGAACTTGATCGTCCTTGTAGTTGGCTACAATTTATGCCGTGGACACAGAGTAGAAGGTACCCTAGTCTATGTTTTCAGCTTGATCATAGATCTAGTGTTGGTTGCAACAGCATTGATGGTTTCCTTTTTTGGAATTCTGTTTTCAACCGAAATAGCTCTCCCTTTCAAAACTCTTTTGGCTATGGCTTACTTGCCCTTCTTCGGGGTCCTCTTCTTCTTTACTGCAGAAAAACTGATTGACACGTCCTTTTTCTTTTACGATGTGTTAAAGGAAAGGAAAGAATACAGCAAGTTACGCTACAGCGTCAAGAGGGAAGGAAAAATGACATACATTACAATAGACAACAGCGAGAGCAATGTCACATGTGTTTTGTCAGCTGCTCCTACTCTACTTATTGAACAGGCGCTTTACGAAATAGGAGAAGCCCGCTCAATATCAAGGCTCTTCAAAAATGCCTTAGCGAATTTCTTCCTAGAGATTTTCACCCATATCACGGCTTGGCATCGAGCTAGAGTATTTTTCTTCAAAACACTAACCGGAGCGAAAGTGGGTAAGGATTGTCTCATCGGACAATGGGCAAGATTTGACCCAATTTTTCCAGACCTAATAGATTTTGAAGAAGATTGCGGTGTTGGCATAGGGTGTACCGTTCTAACTCATAGCTATATGGATGTTGACCGAATGACATTCTGCTTTGGTCCTGTCAAAATATGTCGTCACGCAAGAGTTGGAGCGCATTCTGTTATTCTTCCAGGGGTCACTATTGGAGAGGGGGCTGTTGTCGGAGCGGGGTCAGTAGTAGATAAAGATGTCCCGCCACATACCTTTGCGGCTGGCGCCCCGGCGAAGATACGAAAGAGAAAATCAGAGATGACCTAACTTCCGGTCTTTTCCTTAATGAGGCCCTCAAAAAAACCGCCGAACAGTTTCTTTCTATTATTAAATGAATCTTTCTTTTCATCTTGATCTTTGCATCTTTCCACTTTGAGTTGCCATCCACGCGTATCGCCTGGTTTTTCCGGAATTTTGGCTTTAAATTTCACCTTGTCCTTCTTGTTTTCGAATTTGACTATGTTCTCGTAGGGTACATATTCGTCTAAAGCTCCCCTTGCCGCTGAGATGACGCTGGCAGTCATAAATCCCATTTTTCCCGCTCTAAAAGCAACACCATTGTTAGTGAGAACCACATATCCGTATTTTTTGTCTCCCATAAACCCAGTTTTAACTATTTCGGCTCTAGAGGTATAGAGGACCTTGTCGCCTGCTGGAACTAGTTTTCTCAATCTTTCATCTAAAGCATCTAGGGGCACGAAAATATTTTCTTCAGACATTTTTTATCCCATTTAAATATTTTATAATAGGCAATATTAAAGATTTCACTCTAAGCTCATCATCCTTATCATAATGAGGGAGAAGTTGACAAAGCGATTAGTTTCTCATAATTTATACCTATCGCTTTTCAGAAATGGGTTTTTCAGGCTTTTCTCTAACATTTTACAGTACGTTCGTAACGCTCTTAGTACTCTTGCAGCTTTTTCAGGCAAATTATAAACAGGTATGTTGGTGCCTCGCAACACCTTGTAGACGAGTGTGAAGTCTTCTCCTCCCGCTGGAACATCCACCACAGGCTTGCCAGAATGCTTTTTTGCAACTTCAGCAATCACCGCGGCGTCTTCAGGCTCAAAAAAACATGACTTCAACATGTTTATAACCAAAACTCCGTCAACGTTGGGATCAGACAAAACCAAGTCCAAGACAAAAGAGTATCTTTCAGCCCTAGCATCAGCGACGAGGTCTATTGGGTTAACCGCCTCCACGCCAGGATAGCGACTTTCTATCTTCCTCCTAGTCTTTTCTGAAAGAGGCGCCAGCCGTAACCCGTTTTTCACTAAGGCGTCAGCGGCTAAGATGGCTGGTCCGCCAACATTGCTCACGATGGCAATGTTGTCTCCGCTTAGGGGCGGTTGCTTTGCCAAGGCGATGGCCGCATTGAGTAGTTCCTCAGCGTCTCCGAGACGGATGATTCCCGCTTTTTTGAAAGCTGCGTCAAACACGATGTCTGAGCCGGCTATGGAAGCGGTGTGGGACTTGGCTCTTCGAGCTGCCTCCTTCGTTACTCCGCCCTTTAAAGCTAGAACTGGCTTTCTTTTCACAACTTCTTGAGCTACTTCTACGAATTCTCTTCCTTTTTCGATGCCCTCCATGTATAGGCATACCACCTTTGTTTCTGGGTCTTCGTTGAAGTATCGGAGGATGTCTACGTCGTTGATGTCAATTTTTTCTCCCACGAAGGCGGACTTGCTGATGCCTATGTCGTAGAAGCAGGCTAGGTCGAGGAGAAGGGCGCCTACTCCTCCGCTTTGGGATATTATGGAAATGCTGCCCTTTTTCGGCATCATGTCCCTTTCAAAGGTTGTGTTCAGTCCGTTGGCTGTGTTTATGACCCCTAAAATTGTGTTTGGACCCAAGATTCGAATACCATATTCTCTTTTTAGGCTCGTTAATTGTTGGCGGTGACGATCCTTGTATCCGCCAGTTATCATCACTAGGGCTTTGACTCCTATTTTGGCGCATCTTTCCGACTGTTGTATGGAAGCTTTGGGCGGTAGCATGATGACTCCGAGATCTGGTGTTTCAGGCAGGTCTTCAAGCTGGTCGTAGCCCTTTCCTCCTTCAATGTCCAAAACGAAGGTTTTTCCTTCAAAGAATTTGTTCATGTTGTGGATGACGTTTTCAAAAAGCCAAGGAGACGTCATTCCAACTTTTTCTCGAATTTTACTGGATCCTATGAGGACGACGCTACGGGGTTCAAAGAGGAATTTCACTTCGCTCACGCCACTCAGCTTTTCAGTTTCCAAAAGTTTAAAGGAATGCAGTAAGGTAAATAGAAAACTCCGTTTCTTATTAAGGGTTAGCAAAGAGGGCATATAACGCTTAAATATTTCTCTTCATTTCTTCAGCGTGGTTGTTGCCCATGTTTTCAACTGACGAAACAGCTGTGGAGTTGCGGAGAGTGGCTAAACGTTACGCCGACATCGTAGCCGTGGACTACATAGACCTGGACGTTAAATACGGTGAAATCCTGGGGCTTCTAGGCCCCAACGGTTCAGGTAAATCAACCACCTTGAAAATAATTTTAGGACTGGTTAAGCCAGACTCTGGATCCGTGAATGTTCTGGGCATAAACGCCGAGGATGATCCTGTCGCGGCGAAGAGGCAGGTGGGGTACATCCCTGAGTCTCCGCGTCTATACGAGTTTTTAACTGGACTAGAATACCTCGACTTCGTTGGTGACATTTATGGAGTAACTGTGTCAGAGAAGAAGGCTCGAATCGAAGAGTATTTAGAGGCTCTGGAACTGGAGGGCAGAGAGGGTGACATGATAAGCAGTTATTCTCAAGGAATGAAGCAGAAAACTGCGCTTATCGCCGCCTTCCTGCACAAGCCAAAACTGCTACTCCTAGATGAACCTCTAAGTGGTCTAGACCCGAGATCGGCCAGAATCGTGAAGGATCTCCTTCGCAAACTAACTGCGCAGGGAGTAACAACTATTCTGTCAACCCACATTCTAGAGATCGCCCAAGCCATGTGCGACCGTATCGCCATCATGTACGAAGGAAGGTTGCTGGCTTTAGGCAACATTAAGGAACTGAGGAAGAAGGCGAGGTTGCCCGGATCAGACTTGGAAGATATTTTCTTGAAACTTACCGGGACAGAAGACGTCAGAGAGGTGGTTGAGGCGCTTCTGAAATGAACTGGAAGAACGTTCTTCGGCTGATAAGCGTTGACGTAAAAGCGGGCAGACTGATTAGGGGTCAAAGATTAAGAAGGTATCGAGAGAGAAGGGTTTTTCAGTATTTGTTGTATGGAGGAGCCTGCGTCCTAGGAATAGTGATAGGACTGGTTGCCGGAATCTTCTACACTGGAGTATCTGACCAAGCATTGAGGGACTTGTTCGATCAAGGTATTACTTCCCTTTTCCTATCCTTCCCCACTCTGGTTCTCATTTTCAGTCTAGTCTTCACTATGATGAGTCAAATTCAACGAATGGGAGTGAGGTCTTCTCTTCAACCTCCCTACTGGTTGCCCATCACCTGGGAAGAACACACTCTTGCGTCAACCTTAGCTAACCTCATCGGTTTTCCCTTGGCTTTCCTCATTTTGTTGAGTTCAGCCATAGCCACGGTCTCTATTTATTTAGAGCAGGTGCCTCTCGCCACCCTTACAATTTTTGCTTTGCTAGCCAGCGCCTTCATAGCCAGCACGACCACGGAGATTTTCAGAATTTTGCAGGTGAGGCTTATCGGAGCTGTGTACAAGTCTACTGGCAAGGCAGCGGTTTGGGTGAGGTTCTTAGGTTCCATGCTCTTTTTGGTTGTCTTCTACGTAGTTTGGTTTGCTTTTACCTCTGGCACAGGCTCTGTTGCCCTCATCAAGGGTGTTGCTGGCGCCCAACAGGCAGTTTGGTTTGTTCCCTACGTCTGGTTGGGAATGGTTTTGGCTGCTTTTATGAACGGCTTACTCGCGCAAACGGTGATTTTTTCGTTAGCTTCCTTTCTGTTCATCTTAGTTCTCTTCTATGTGGCTGTTAAGTTGAACACACGATTTGGGTTGTATGAGCCGCCAGCGATCACGGTTTCGCGAGGAGTTTACGCTCCAAAGGTCGGCTTTTTGGGGAAGCTTGGTTTTTCCTCTTTGGAGGCGGCTGTGATGAGGAAGGATTTTAAGGCTTTTACGAGACGTCGAGAACTGATGTATATTTTCATAATGCCTCTGGTTTTCATAATTATGCCGTTGATGCAATATTCGGGAATGTTTGGTGCGCCTGTTGCGTCAGAGTCTTCTCGGTTCCTTTTGGCTTGGGTACTTCTGGTGCCTGGAGCTATAATGGCTGCTATGTTAGGTCTCATGATAATCGGCGAGGAAGGCGGGTCTGTATGGCTTTTCTTTGCTTCCCCCATCACTGCGCGTAGCTTAGTTAAGTGTAAATACGCCTTTGTAACCATCTTTTCATTTGTGGTAATGTCTGTGTGTGGCGTTGTTGGAATTCTAATCGCCCGTCCTTCGCCAGACATTGCTACAGCATTGTTAATAGAATCCATTCTGCTGATCTTCGCTTTAGGCGCAGTTTCCCTCGGAGCAGGAATAAAAGGAGCCGACTTCGCCGAAGCTCCAAGACCTAGAATGGTTAGGCCGTTAACGGCTTTCGTCTACATGCTCTTATGCTTGGTCTTAGCGTTGGCAATATTCTCTCCCCTCCTTCTACACGCGGTTGCGATGGGATACATACCCATTCCCGTGCTCCTGCCAAAAATAGACCTCTCTGTCGCAGTTTTCATAAGCGCAGTTGTAGCCCTCGTAGTAGCCTTTGTATTCTATAGAATAGCCCTCAAAAACGCAGAAGAGTTCTTACTCAAGGCTGAAATATAACAGAAATGTTGGAGGTATCGTTAAGCTGTTTTCTTTGTTACGTCTGACCTAACTAGTCTGATGGTTGCAACTACAATGAAGATGGCGGTATACACTGCTATGAGAGCACCCGCTAAAAGAAGATTAGAATCTCCCTGTGTTGGAGATATGAATGGGTTATTTGGAACATTTAGGAGTTTTCCCATCACGAAACTGGGAAAGTTGGAAGCACCCCAGTCCGGAAGCCCTTTGCTGACATCTAAGTAAAGTTGTTCCCCTGTAAAGCTGTGAACAGCAGATAATACACCAGTTATCACCATAGAAGATATGTATACGCCAATGGCAGAGAAGTAGGAAAGGGTAGTTCTTCTCAAAACCTCGCTGAACATAAAGGCTAAAGACAAGAAAACAAGGTTGGAGTAGACGATAGCCAAGTAAATATGTGGAATGAATTGAAGGCTTTCTTGGGGACTGAAAAATGCAATGGCTAAAATGACTCCGAGGATCGTCGTCATGGCTGCAACGAAACTCAAAAGAGATAAACCGCCCAAATATTTTCCAGTCATGTACTCAAGTTTTGTAATTGGTTTGGAAAGCAATATGTCAGATGTTCCCTGTTCGTATTCTTCAGACATGGATCCACCTGCAATCATGATGACTATGAGGGACATAAAAAATCCTTGAGGAGTCAACACCTCAACAATCCACATGTAGGGCTTCATCTGTTCCAAAGCAACTTGAAATTCGGGAGGTAGGTCAGGAAGGGGGTTGGTAAAAAGATAATTAAACACCACGAAGATTAATACTTGAATTGCAAAAGCTAAGATGACCAGAGCAAAAAACCATTTTTTGGCTAGGGCTCTCCTCCACTCGTAGCCAACGATTACAGCAACTCTTCTGAGGGCGTTCATGTTACTGACCTCCTTTTAAAGCGCGAAGATAAGCGTCTTCTAACGTAATCTTGTGGAGGTTTAGACTTAATAACACGCCTTTTCGCTTGAAGATTTCTGAAGAGATTTCGCCTCTAAGGTCCTTCTTCTCCTTCAGTTCTATCCTTAGTTTGTTTCCCTCCGCCTTTACGTCTTCCACGTAGTCGAGTTTTTTGAGGGCTGAAATCATTCTTTTTGTTACTTTTTTCAGTTCCGCCTCTATGACCCATTGTTTGGTGAATGCCTCAAGCACCTGTGTTATTGGTCCATTGAAGACCATTCTGCCTCTGTTGATCATTCCTACGTGGGTGCAGATTCGTTGAACCTCGTCTAGGAGGTGGGATGAAATGAAAACGGTTTTGCCTTGTTTTGAAAGGGTTGAGAAGAGGTTTCTGAAGTGGGCTGTGGCTTCCGGATCCATACCTATCGTAGGTTCGTCCATGATGAGAACCAGAGGATCGTTGATGAGGGCTAAGGCTATGGAGAGCCTCTGAACCATCCCTTTACTATACTTTCCAATTTTTTTGTCACCCCATTCTTTTAAGCCAACGAGGTCAAGGAGTTGTTTAATCTTCTCCTTCCTAGCCTGCGTAGCCAACCCAAACATCTTTCCCATGAAATCTAGTAGCTGTTCTCCGGTGAAGAAGGTTTGCAGGGTTGGCAGTTCCGGGGCGTATCCTAGGCTTTGAAGCGCTTGAACCGGGTCTTTGGTTGGGTTTATGCCGGTTATTTGGACTTCACCTTGGTTTGGTTTTAGGAGACCAAGCATGGTTCTTATGGTTGTGGTTTTTCCTGCTCCGTTTGGGCCTAGATATCCGTAGACCCATCCTTTTTCCACTGTGAAGGAGACCGAGTCTAGGGCTTTAAAATCTCCGTAGAATTTTGTGAGTTTTGAAACCGTTATAACTGGTTGAGATGACAAGGCGTTCACCGGATTTTAGAATAATCTATATGAAGTTCTTAATAAACTTAGCAATGGGAGCTTTGCGTTTTGGTAGGTTTGTGGCAGTTTTTTGGGCCTCCAGCATAACTTCTTCTTCGTCTAGGGTTTTAACGTTCTTGTTTTCCATGAGTATTTTTCCGTCTACGATTACCGTGTCCACGTCGCTTCTACAGGCCGAATAGACTATGTTG
>JGI24422J19971_10000710_pt1 | contig 19039 bp, 16 predicted proteins | sample DeeMarSWOR152_54_FD_19971 | JGI IMG/M metagenome (IMG submission 19971) | reverse complement strand
TGGCGCAATCGCTGGCGCGTTCTCTATCGCGGCCCTGGATGGTGACATCAGGCTCGACATGGTCAGCGCTTGCCCAGCCATAAGTTGCATCTCCGAGTGAAACAGTGTAGTTGATCGAAGCCATTCCGATGCTTAGCTTTGGCTTACCGTCGTATGTCGTCGAATACCCCCAGCTTCCAGCGGGCTGGACAACAGCTTGAACAGCACTCATGATGAGCTTGTCCTTATTCGTTTTCAATGCAGCTGATCTTTTGCGTGGAGTGGATTTTTTCATCTTCAGGCCAAGATACTTTCCGATGTTTGCTGTTCGCTCGGTCCGGGCTGTTAATTTATCAGATCTTGTGGACAGGATAGGCGTCACGCCTATACCCAGGCCTGAAATGTCGCTCGGTCCGGCGCAGACAACGCCCAGGGTTGCTCCTCCCTTGAAGTAACCCTTTCCGTAATCAGTCTGAATATCCTTCAGAAAAACGAGATCCCCGAAACGCAGCTCGTCCAAGCCGTATTTCTTGATATCAGGCGGATAACAGGTCTGGATATGCCAGTTGCCAGATAGGCTTCCGCCACCTGCACCCTGACCGACAATCTCGGCTGGTATCTCCTTTACCACAGGTACCTCAAGCTTGCCAGCCGCACTTTGAATGACAATCTTTTCCAGGACGTCGGGCGTTACACCATGAGCGAATACATCCTTGAATCCTTCGATCTCAAGGCCGACTCCTTTGGCCTTCACCTGGAGGGTGTCGCCAACCGCAAGCTTTCCCAAGACATCGTCCTCAAAATGAACCAGGACGTAGCTTCTAAACTTGCCGACGATAACGCCCTTGTCTCCCTTCGCCTCACCGCGTAAGACTTTCGCTTCGTTGCCGATGGAAGTGAAGTTGAGCCAGGAACTTCTGCCCCGGCTGTCCCCTGTTCCTACTGTGGCTGCACCCACGGTTGCCCTGTCGCCGGAAGCCCAGCCGAAGATTTTATCTCCGATTTTCAGGTTATAGTTGATACCGCCGATTCCAATCGCCATCTTGGGTTTTCCATCCCAGGTCGTAGTATATGACCTTGAAGGCTCGGCCGGGGCTATCTGACCTTGAACCGCAATCGTAAGCAGCTTGTCTTTATTCGTCGAGATGACTTGCTTTTTGGACTGGCCTCCAGCATGAATTATGTCTGACGTAATAAAAGCAATGCACAGTAGAACTCCGAAAAGAATCAAAATTTTTTTCCTCATAACTCCTCCTTCCCATTAAAAATAGAATCCGGGATAAGATTAATTAAGATTAATAAGGGAAATATGAAAAGTCAAATATATTAACTTGAAGCATGGTATCTTTTTTCATAAGATAAGGAAAGTTTTCACTTGATTTTTTAATTAGATATTTGAAGGAATAATCATGATCTACTTATGGGGAGGATAAGATGAGTATTACTGAACCCGGCAAAACATCGGTTAGAGTACACGAGTTCTTCTGGCTTAAACTCATGAAAGGCTACTATCGTAGATTTGTTGATTCCTTCGGCTTGAAGGGTGAGGAAATGGTCCTCGATTTTGGCTGCGGTCCAGGCTCAAGTTCAAGGTTCATCGCTCAAATTCTTGAGAAGGGAGGCGGTGAATTGACTTGCTTCGATTTATCCAAAACTTGGATTGAGCGAGTCAGGAAACATTTGAGCAGATTTTCAAACGTTGAATATTATGCTGAGGATATTAGAAAGTGGGATGAGAAAGATAATTATTTTGATGCCGTGGCTATCCACTTCATGCTTCATGATATCAACAAATCAGAGAGACATGAAGTTGTAAGAGCACTGGCTGAGAAGATGAAGACAGGCGCCAGATTATTTATCCGTGAACCAACAAAAGAAGGCCATGGCATGAGCCCGGAAGAAATTCGGGAGTTGATGTCAAAGAATGGTTTAGAAGAGACTGATTCAAAGACGATCAAAAGCTTAATGATGGGAGTTATGTATACAGGGATTTTCAGTAAGACTGATTAGAATCTTTGGCTGTTTACTATTTTTTATAACATATTCATGAAATCTGCCTGAAGGAGGTTTTGAAATGTCTTCTGAAATGCCTAAATGCAGAATCACTGTGCTCAAGAGAACTGTCAATCAGGATTTGATCGATGAGTATTTGGACAATTCGTGTCAGGACCATGGTCTTTGTGAATGTTTTAGAGATGGCCAAGAATTTTTAATAGATCCCTCGACGATACCTAAGGATTTCTTAGAATGCTGTCCTTGGGCCTGGGCAGACATACGGAACGACATATTGACCGTAGCCTCTGGCGGCAATATGCCCGGAATCAAGCACAGCGGTACTGTTATTACTGGGTGTAGAGATTGGTTTAGGCCGGTAATCTTTAAGGTGGAAAGGATGGATAATGACTGATACGGATACTTACATAAGGCAGTTAAAAGAGTCCAATCCTTTAAGAGAACCAATACTTAGTGAGGCAATCCGGGCACTCCATCTCCCTCCGGGGAGCCGAGGTCTGGATGCAGGATGTGGAATTGGCCATCCGGCCTTATTGCTGGCAGAGGCAGTAGGACCCGCCGGGCATGTAACCGGTCTTGATATATCTGCTGAGTTCTTAATCCATGCAAAGGAAATTGTAAATAAGGCAGGCTTATCTGCGCAGATTTCCTTCAAGGAAGGAGACGTGAATAAACTTCCCTTTGACGATGATACTTTTGATTGGGTCTGGAGTTCTGACTGCGTCGGGTATCCTACAGGAGAGCTTCTGCCGCAGCTAAAGGAACTTGCGCGGGTGGTCAAGCCCGGCGGTAGCGCGGCCATCCTTGCCTGGTCTTCTCAGCAAATGCTTCCAGGATATCCCCTGTTGGAAGCCCGGCTGAACGCAACCTGTTCAGCGCTTATCCCCTGCGTCAAGGGAAAGAAGCCGGAGTCGAACTTTATACGAGCTCTTGGTTCGTTCCGTCAAGCGGGCTTCGAGGAACCCAAAGCCCGGACTTTCGCAGGCAACGTTTACGCGCCGTTGAGTGAAGACATCCGCACCGCTTTGATTACATTTTTTAATATGCTCTGGGGTGAGCCGCAACCAGAGGTGTCAAAGGAGGATTGGGCAGAATTTCAGCGTCTCTGTCAACCAGAGTCACCGGACTTCATCCTGAATCTTCCGGATTATTATGCATTTTTTACCTATTCGATGTTTTGGGGAAAGGTTCCCGGAAGAGCTGTTTAAGCGAAAAACTTTCAAGGCACATCATCGCTCTTCCATTCTAAAGTGCAAGAGGAGTTTAAAATGAAGCTATCTATTCTTAAGAGGTTTTTATCTTGTTGGTTATTAATTGTCGCAATCCTGTCTGCGGCTAGCCTTGAATCCGCGGTCCGGCAAGAGCAAGATCCTCGTGTGGACAGCGTTGATAAGCTGTTCGCTGAACTAAACAATACCGAATCTCCCGGCATAGCAATATTAGCGGTGCGGGACGGGGAAGTGTTGCTGCGACGGTGCTACGGCATGGCCAACCTGGAGCACAAGGTGCCGATCACACCAGAGACGGTCTTTGACATTGCCTCCGTATCAAAACAATTTTGCGGCATGGCTGTTTCAATGCTGATCGAGCAAGGGAAGATTACACTCCAGGATGACATACGCAAATACATCCCGGAGCTTCCTGATTTCAGTCATACCATCACCGTTGATCACCTGGTGCATCACGTCAGTGGCCTCCGCGACTGGCCGGCCACTCTTGCGCTGGCCGGCTGGCGTATGGATGATGTGATTTCCTTTGATCAGATCTTGACCATGGCTTTCAACCAGCAGGACCTCAACTTCAACCCGGGCCTCGAACAGTTGGCCGAACTTACCGGCAAGTACAAGAGCGAAGAGCTCGAAACCTTCTACTCAATCACCCTTGAGGACGGCAAACTTGTTGCCAAATACAGGCGCCACGGAACCATAAATCTGACTTATGCCTATAAGGATGATTTTCGGGGAGGTGTATGGTTCATGCGGTCTGTCGAATTCTACCGCAACGAGGCAGGAAAGGTAGCAGGTTTTAAAGTCACGCAGAGCCGAAGCCGGAACCAGAGGTTCATCAAGCAACGGTAAAATACAAAAACTCTTGAAGATAAAGTCATTTATAAGATCATCCCTCAGCTAAGATTTCCTTTACCTAAGTGCCTGCATACATAGAATAATTGTGTGGAATTTGGCACGAACAAAGAAGAAGATCCTACGTATTTCATATTTTAACGATTTTAATAGACTGGATAATCCTTTTCCTAATAACTACGTATTACTGAATAAGACAAAATAGTTAGGGTTTTATCTAAAGGAGCACCAAAATGAAAAAGAGGACAATTTTTATATTTCTGATACTAATATCAATATCTCATTTTATGTGCATAAATGATTCTGCACAGACTGTTGCAGAATGGAGTCAGGATATTGATATTCTTACCGCGAAAATTGAAAAGTATCATCCTGCACCGTGGGCAAGAATATCCAAAGAGGCATTCATGGATAGGGCAGAGGATATTAAGGCAAACCTTCAGGAATGGAACAAAGAAAGGATTATTCTTGAGGTGAGGAAGCTTGTGGCTTCGTTAAGGGATGGTCATACCGGGGTTCTCCTCCATAATCAGGATAATTTTAACCAGTGGTTCCCAATCCGGATTGAAAAATTTCATGACGGGCTCTTTATTACTGGAGCAGATATAGAGAACGCCGGGTTATTGAGAGCAAAAGTGCTGAGAATGGGCAAGCTGGATGCAGGATCCGCTTATAGCCGTGTCGGAACAATCATAGCCACAGACAGTGATCATGGTATTGCCAGATTAGCCACCAGTTATCTATCAAATGCAGTCATACTCAAGACGCTTGGAATAATCGATTCGCAGAGATTATTACCGCTGGAAGTACTTCTTCAGAATGGATTGAAGGAGAAGGTATCCTTAGAATCCGCCCGATGGAGAATGCTGTTTAACTTGCATTATCATAAGACTCGGGTCCCGACAAATAATGAGACCAAAACCATTTTTGATGATAAGTTGGATTCTTTGCCGCTTTATCTTTCCAGAGTCATCCCGTCCAGGGTTCCTTACTGGTTTGAGTACATTCCGGACGAAAAAATGATATACCTACAGTACAACAATGTAACTAACTGGAACAAGGAACCGTTCGGGGATTTCACGAAGAGATTATTTAAAGCATACGATAAGCATATTTCTGAAGTAGATAAATTTGTCATTGATGTAAGATTTAATTCGGGTGGCAACGGCTACCTTCTTCCGCCTTTTGTTCGTGAGTTTGTACTACGAGACGATTCGCTTACCCGAGGTAAATTATATATCATCACCGGAAGAGATACTTTCAGCGCAGCAAGCAATTTTATCGGGCGGATGCTGAAAAACACCAATGCAATAACAGTCGGGGATATTGCGGCCGGACCTCTGAACTGGTGCTCAGACACAATCCAGTTTGCTTTGCCAAACAGCAAACTAATGGTAAACATTTCCACCATGTTCTGGCAGGAAGGCCACGCGACTGATACCCGTGGTTATTACCCTCCTGATTATTTCATACCTACTACCTTCAAAGGTTACTTTTCCTGCTCTGATCCTGTACTGGAGGCAATAAGAAATAACGAGGCCACGTCCCTCAAGGATATCCTTTTCAATGAAGGGGTAGACAAGTTTAGGGCAGAATTTCAAAGAAGAGAGAAAGCTTATGGTTCCGATGAGGGTTGGTTCCCCTACACCTCATTTGATTCCATACTGTACACATACTTTACTCTGATGCCCGCCGATAAGATAGGTGAGGCCTTTGAGATTCTAAGACTGAATACTGTTCTTTACCCGGATGATTTCAGGGCGTGGTATGTCCTGGCAGAGATAAATGAAGAAAATGGTAAACTGAAAGAAGCCAAGGAATGCTATGATAAGCTGCTCTCGATTGAGCCGCATATTCCTGAAGCGCGCAGTGATTATCACAGCTTGATTTTGCTAGAGACTTTCAATGATCAGGGAATAGCTGCTTTGGCAAGGTTATACAAAAATCTTAAAAAAAGTAATCCAAACGAAATACATGAGCACACGTTAAACACTCTCGGCTATCGCGTGTTGAGAAAAAATAGAATTCAGGAAGCCGTTGAGATATTCAAGTTAAATGTTGAAATACACCCCGAATATGCTAATGGTTATGACAGTCTTGGCGAGGCTTATATGAAAGCCGGTGAACATGAATTGGCTATTGAGAATTATCAAAAATCATTAGAATTGGATCCAAACAATGATAATGCAAAGGAAATGCTGGAGGTGTTACGAAAGAAATAAACGGGAAATGAAGTCAATCCCTATAAATCTGAGAACATATGGTAAAGGAAGCTCATGCCGATCTCTCTATTATGTCTATGATATTCCTGTCCTCCGCTTATCTAGCAAATTTACATCCCTAAACTAAAATGAAAAATATCGGATTGAGGAGGGGATTATGGACGATTCTCTGCGATTTGCGAAACGATGGGTCATAACCGGAATTGTCTGCGGTTTCTTGGCAGGCGTTTCTTATGCTGTTTCGATAGCGGTTAACCTGCCACCGCGCATTGCCTATCCTGTCTTCTGGGCCTTTGGCCCGCTTTTTTGTGCCAGTGCTCCGGGCTTCTATCACTTTGTAAAGCATTACCGGAGGTCTATTCCACTTCAGATCGGGATATTGTTTTTGATAATCGCCGGGGCTTCAGTCACGATGATGGGCACGATGCAGGCCGCAGCTCGGGCAGTGTTTCGGGCTATTCCCCTGGAAGGAGCCAGCGAGGCTACGAAGGAGGCTTGGGAGCTGGCTTATAAAGCAGCCAACGCTGTTCAGATGGGAGCAGATGTTGCCTGGGATATATTCATTTTCGCCAGTGTATTTCTTTTGGGGATAGCAATATTAAAACATCCTAAGCTGGGGTGGATATTTGGAACGCCCGGCTGCATCATCGCCTTTTTGGGCCTGGCTTTTAATGTTTACACTTTTCCTTATAATCCAGGGACGCAAGGGCTTGTTGATATGGGACCGTTTGTGGGCCTCTGGTTTACCGCCGTCAGCATAAAAGTAATATTCTCTCTAAAGTGGATGGACACAAAAGTAGAGGTCAGCCCGAGTTGAGCGAATAGTATAGGAACAGAGTATAGGATCAGTGCCCGTTTTAATCCCGGATGTCCGTTCTCTCAGATGTCCGTTATTAGAGCTCTTAATATTTTTTATAGTCTTTTTCCCAGACAATAAAAAACCAGGTTCTATTTAAAAAGGTTGAGTGGTGGAAATTATGTAGTTTTATCACGCGGCGATTCATCAGTGCGGCCGCCAAGATATATTCCCACAACTTTTGTCGCATTTCCGTCTTTATCCAGGACGAAACGGAGTCGAAAGACGCCATATCCCTTCAGGGCGAATGTGTCCTGAGAAAGCGGCACTAACTCGTATTCCTTTCTCCCTTCCCTTTTATAGCACAATCTGCTCTGGCTGAAATACACGTGCCGTGGGCCATAGTCACCGGCGTATTTTTTAAGTGTTTCTTCTGGAACCAAGACTGGCTTCTCTTCTGCCTGGATTGCTTCCTTAACCCAGGGAATAGACATCTTCGCTAAGGAATGCTTGGGATCCAACTCCAAAGTTTTTTGGATATATTCAAGAGATTCCTTGTATCTTCCTGCCTCAAGACAAAGCCTGCCGAGGCCTCCCCAAGCGATAGCTGACTTTGGATCTGAATCAATAATCCATTTATAAATCGCCTCTGCCTCATCTATCTTTTCTCTGCCGGATAAATAACGAGCAATGCGGTTGAGGTCCTCTGTCTTAAAAGTATCCGGAAACTGATTCTTCATCTCTGCCATTTTCTCCAGGCCGGCTTTTTCATCTTCCTCAAGAAAAGTTTTTTCTACGGTCATATATGCGGTCCATTCCGGGTCGCCGAGCCGTTTGTAGGTGAGCCAGTTGAATGAGTGCTGCGGATCGTCCAGAACAAGAGAGATGAGTGATTCAGCAACTAAAAACAGGTTTTCGGAATTTGCGAAAAACACAAGACCTGCCTTTTCTTCCGGGTAAGAAACCGTATAGGCTCTGAGGTCACCGTTGTCCCCCCAGTGCCAGAATCCGTTTTCAGTATTTCCCGGCTGGATTCCCCAGCCGAATCCCCATGAGATATATTCATCCAATTCGTCTTGAGCGTCTCCTCTTTTCGTTGCTCTAACGTGGGGAGTTAACATCAGGTCAATGGTTTTTAGTTCTAATACTTTATCGTTCATTATTGAGCAGAGGAAGGTGGCATAATCCAGCGCCGTGGTCAACAAGCTCGCTCCCCCATTCGGCTCTGTCCTTCTTCTTTTCTGATTGGCAAAGCCATGACGGTCATGTCCGGCGGCGCCGTTCTCATCATACAGGTCATTCCAGACATAGCTGGTCCTGGACATCCCCAACGGTTCAAATATCTCTTTTTTCGCAAACTCCTCGAGAGACATCCCCGAGATTTTTTCTGTTGTGCGGCCCAGGTATAGAAATCCCTCGCCAGAGTAGCCATAAAGCTTTCCTGGCTCGCGGATAAGCTTATCCCCCCAATTGGGAAGGCCGGACGTGTGTGTCAGGACATGCCTTGCGGTTATTTTTTTATAGCGCTCGTCGCCCGCAAGTTTTGGGTAGGGAAGATATTCAGCAAGAGGCTTGTCGAGGTCCAGTTCTTCCCGTTCCACAAGCTTCAAAGCAGCCACGGCTGTTATAGTTTTGGTGAGGGATGCAGCTTCAAAGATGGTGTTTTCATCCACGGGTTCATTAGTTTCCCGGCTGCGTACTCCAAAGCTGCCTGACCAGAAGATTTCGCCGTTTTGGATGACCGCCATGGAGAGACCTGGAATGTCAGCTTTCTCCATCAATCTCGGAATTTCCTTTTCAAGTGTTGTTCCTAGATTCTGCTGTTTGCACTGGGATAGGAAAAGGAAGGTAAAAAGGGTAAGAAGGAAGATAAAGAGTTTATGACGTTTCATATCCACCTCCAGAGAAATAATCATTATACGGGAGTAACTTTTCACTTAGAAATACGTTATCCAGATAGAAAAGGTTGCTTATCCACAATTTTTGTCGCGACATTATCATCCAATCCATCAAGGAAGGGAGACATCTTATTATCCCGGAAAAGAGAGGATTGTTAAAATCATTATCAAAGACAATACAGGAGGCAGGCCTTACAGGCCCCATGTATCACAGACAGAATAAGATGTTTGTGGGTCACATCCTTAGTAAAAATCCCGAGGCTTTCAAGAAATTGGTNTTGGCNGTCCAGANNGGAGAATCGTTTTATCCGTCCTTCCCTGAATACTTCGAGACGAGTCCGGAGGAGATGTGGAACGAGTTTAAAAGCGAACTTTTATCGACCGCAGACAAAGAAAATTCCCGATAAAAAGGCATAGCGGCGACGCGAAAGATGTTTGCCCATCCCAAAGTCGCTGCTATCGGGATCGCATCGCTCCCATTCGGCCAGCGTGATAAAAAGGGGCTCTCTCTCAAAGCCGCTTACCGGCTGATCGAGGGAGCCGTAAGGGGAGTCAAAGGAAGATAACAGCCTGTTGATTCATTATTTAGCTAAAAAACATCGTTAAATATTACATTTCATGCCTTAATAAATCCCAAAAAAATTTCCCTCTTATCTGATTGAAATATTTCACAAATCTTTGTCCTTAAAAAGGGACAAATGTGAGGGCACTGAATGATTCTTTGGCACTTAGTAATACTTGTCGAGACGCAGAACAATTGATCTGGAATTAGAAGCGTATAGATAAGATCCCTTAGTAAGTACCTGATGGAATCGCCTTTAATCTGTATCTGTCTTTATATTTTTTTCACTTATCACCCTTAGTAAATGGAGAAAATCCTGCTAAAATAATAGAACTATGACATTCCAATTGGCATGATTTTTGCAGAACAATTTGTTATGGATCAGCGAGAAAAGATGACATGTTTAAAAGACAAGGAGCAATAAAATGAAAAAGTCAGTTTTACTTTTAATTGTAATATTTGTCTTCGCTTTTTCTGCTTTTGCTTTGAATAAGAAAGATATTGAAGAAGAGAAAACTGGAAAAAAGTTCGCCAAAGGTTCAATGTATGTGACCGGTCAGATTGGCATTAATTCTTATGTCGCAACTGATGATCCTTTCAATACCATGCCCTTTCCTCTTGGCGCCAGTTATGAGGTTGTTTTAACGGATAATATAGGAATAGGCGGCACGGTTATGTTTGATAAATGGAGCGATTACCTGGGAATGTTTGGCGGAAAGTGGACCTTTCGGGTTTTCAAACCTTCATTAGATATCACCTATCACTTTAACGTAAACAAAATGAGAGGTCTGAACCTCTTTGCTGGAGCAAGTCTCGGTTACAGCATTCTTTCTGTCAGTAACGAGTTAGGCAATGATTATGAGGGCGAGCTGAAAAGCGAACCCCATTTTGCGCCTTTTCTGGGTTTACACCTTTATTTTTGGGATAATCTCCCCGGTTTTTTTAAAAATCTCCTGGTTACTTCAAAGGTATATTGGTCTGTAACCGGCGATTTTTCCGGTGTGTCAGGTGCAGTAGGCATTACTTACAAGATTAGATAAGCGCTCTATCCGTCCTGGCACTTGCTAGCTCGGGATTATTATCCGCCTCACCTCTTCCTGCGTTGACACGCTATTTTGCCTGTGATAATTTCATATCAAGCGTTTAAGGATTATGACGTGCAGAAAATCAGGCTGAGGCACTGTACAGGCATGGACGCTTACATGGAAATCGCAAAGTCCTTTCTTTAAATCTTTTTGCTTTTCAGCCGATTGAAAAAGGAAAAAAGAATGGGCTTGACACATCGTTTTCACCAGATCATTATCAAGCCCATAAGGAGAGCAAAATGAAATTGACTGTACTCGTTGACAATAACACACTCATCGATAGGTATTTTTTTGCAGAACCAGGTATCTCCTTATATATTGAACAAGGGGAAAAACGCATTTTGTTGGATGTCGGGTATTCAGATGTATTTATAAAAAATGCTCAAAAAATGAATATAGATCTAAGAACTCTGGATTATGTCGTTCTCTCTCACGGGCATCTGGATCATACCTGGGGATTAGATCCTCTTGTCAGGCTTTACACAGAATCTAACATAGAAGGTCTCCCCCATAAAGGGCCCACAATCCTGGCACATCCTCTCGCTTTCTTTTCTAAAAAATTCGATGATATGGAAATTGGATCTCTTGTTTCCCGAGATAAATTATCCAAACATTTCGCAATCGAGCTGAGTAAAGATCCCATATGGTTAACAGATAGATTGCTCTTTCTCGGTGAGATTGAAAGAAAGAATGATTTTGAAGGTAAGAAACCTATAGGATCAATAATGAAACCGAGTGGTGAGGAGCCCGATTATCTCTATGATGATACGGCCCTAGTTTATAAGTCCCCCCAAGGCCTGGTGATTATCACAGGCTGCTCGCATTCGGGAATTTGCAATATCGTCGAACAGGCAAAAAAGCTTTGTAAGGAAGAGAGAGTCATTGGTATCGTAGGCGGACTTCATTTGCTCAATCCTTCAAAAGAGCAATTACGAGGAACATTAGAATATATGAAAAAGTTAAACCCAAAACAGATGCACGCTTGTCATTGTACTGATTTAAATTCAAAGATTGCCTTATCCAAAGTCGTCAATCTAAAAGAAGTGGGTGTAGGGCTAGTTCTTGAATATGAATAGAATAGCAGATTAAATTCCACCCCCTTTCTGAATAATACGTGAGGCTCCGTCGTGAAATATTACTTTATGCGCCACTTTTCTCAATTAAGACCGCATTTTATCAGATAAGTATTAGTTTGATTTCATGCTGTTAGGTGCGGCGGATCTTTATCAAAAATTCATTAATGGTATGTTTATTTCCTCCACATCATTAATCGTTTCCCAGATAGATTTTTTTGCTTGAACCTTGATATTTTTTTATGTATGATATGAAAATCTTAATGATAAGGAGATGGGTATCATGAAATTATGTTTCTGTCGCCTTATACTTGCTGTGGGCATCGTTGTCTTGGCCATCATCTGGGGGCCTGCAATGTGGGCAAAATGGGTTATTGTCGCCGCCGCCGCAATCCTGGCCATCATGAGTCTTTTTTATGATACATGTTGTTGCAGGAGTCTCAAGAAAGTAGAAGAGAAATAATTCTTATAGATTTTTAGCCAGTCTCAGCCAAAACGAGCAAAGCAGCAGAACCGGTTCATTCTCGCTTTCTTTTTAGCCTTAAAAGAGTACAAAATAGATACGTCCAAAATGCGAACCCTTGATCTGCATACTTTTCTGTAAACCTCAAAAGTAATATACCAAATCAAGAAATCTGATTATCGCCCTGTGAAGAACAAGAACATTCTAACCAGACAGCTCGGGCTCTTCGATTCAGCCATGATGATGATGGGAATCGTCATCGGTTCGGGCATATTCCTGACCACCGGAATCATGGCTCAGGCTATTCCTTCAGCATTCTTGATCTTGCTGGTCTGGCTTGTGGGCGGCCTGTTGATTCTTGCCGGTGCTTTAACCTATGCTGAGCTCGGGGTGTCGCTGCCAGAGGCCGGGGGACAGTATATCTATCTTAGAGAAGCATACGGTCATCTCTACGGGTTTCTCTTTGGCTGGAAGATGTTCCTGGTCAATATGACGGGGTCCATCGCAGCCCTGGGGGTTGGCTTTGCCGAGTATTTCGGGAAGTTCTTCCCCTATCTCTCTACTAAAGAGGTTATCTTCTCGACTCAAATTAGGTTCTTCAAGTATAGCTTTTCCTACTCCTTATCCAGAGGGCAAATTGTCGCCGTAACCGTTATTGCTCTTCTCTCTGCCGTTAATTATGTCGGTGTCGGCTTGGGCAAAAATGTCCAGAATGTATTAACCGTGATCAAGATCGGGACAATCCTGGCCTTTATCATTTTTGGCTTTATTTTTTTCAAGGGAACTTCTGTGGATTTTTCCATAAATCAAGGCGGAATGAGTTTTGCCCCGCTGATAACGGGTTTCGGTCTGTCTCTTGTAGCGGTTTTTTGGGCCTTCGACGGCTGGAACAACATAAACTACGTGGCCGGAGAAATAAAAGACCCCAAGCGGAATCTCAAGTATGCGCTGATACTGGGCACAGCCGGGATAACCGTTCTTTACTTCCTCACCAATGTAATCTATGTCCTTGCTCTCCCTATAGAGAGGATGATTGGGGTGGTAACGGTGGCTGAGGAAGCCTCCGTGTCTCTTTTCGGGACAACTGCAGCCGGGCTTATATCCGCCATGATTCTCATTTCTATCCTGGGAGCGCTTAACGGCGCTATTTTTGTCGGACCCAGAGTTTACTATGCCATGGCCAGGGACGGGTTGTTTTTTAAAAAAGTGGGGACTGTTCATCCCAGGTTTCGAACACCCGGCTTTGCCGTACTACTTCAAGCGATCTGGGCTTGCATCCTTGCTTTGACCGGGACGTTTGAACAGCTTTTCACTTTTGCCATGTTTGCCGGCATCCTTTTCTGGGCTCTGGCAGCAGCCTCGATATTCACTCTCAGGAAAAAATACCCAGATCTTCCCCGGCCCTACAAAGCATGGGGTTATCCTGTCGTGCCCTGGATCTTCATCATTGCGCTATCGGGTATCTTGTTGAATACTCTGATCAGGAGGCCTGTTGAGTCTCTGGCAGGAATGGTACTGATGGTCATCGGAATCCCTGTTTATTACATCTGGAAAAATAGAGGAAAGTAAATCAGCCGGGCCGGCCGATAGGTTCGCGTTTGAGGATTGCCGTCATACAGTGGAGTGATCCCCATCCTTTTCGAAGCTCGGTGACATCTATTTCGCTTACCTTGATACCGTGATCCTCGAGAAACTTTCTTGTCTCCGGAAAGCCCGAGGCCATCACGACCGAGCCGGGTGTCAGGGTGACAAAGTTTAAAGCAAGCTCCTTTGTTTCTCGGGGGGATGGTGCTTCTAAAAGGTTGAAGCCTCTTTTTCCGAGCTCTTTCCATACGTTCCAGGGAAGGCGTTCAGGGTCGACCACGGCTGTTTTTTCGTCGACAAAGCTGATGATGCTGTCGATGTGGGCATACCCGGGGGGAATCTGGAGATAAACAAAATACTCGACTCCAATGGAGCGCAAGACTTGTTCGACCTGTTGCGCCCCTTCTTTATTGGCCCGAATCCCCGTGCCTATGATGACTGTGCCCGAATTTACCCAGAGGCAGCAGGCTGTTTCGAATATTCCCTTGCCAGAGATAGTCCTTAGGATGGGAACACCCAGCAAAGCCAGAGCCTCCGCGGCAAATCTTTCCTCTCCTCGCCTGCAGGCCAGGGCCTGTCTTCCGACGATGGCTCCCTGGGGAGTCATCAGGACAGAATCCCTCATGAAAAGGGCATTGGGCCTGTCTTCACGCATCTTTTCCACATAACGGACTTTTACTCCCTGCGATCGATAAAGCTCAGCAAGAGAGTCATGTTCCTCTCTAGCTTTCTCCGCATCCATGATATCCAGCCATCTGCACTCTTCGGGATCCGTAACTTTTTCTATCTCTTTTCCCGGACACCTTAGAAGAACAGCCTTCAAGGTGCCCACTTCTGAATCGCAGCCCCAGTCCCCGCCCCAGTATTCTGTTAGCTCATCTTCCATCGAAGTTCCAAGCGCCAGCCATTCCTTTCTTGTTTTTTCTGGTTTCATCGATTTCTCACAACATTATTATAATGCTCGATTAAGATAATCAACTAAACGATAGTTCTTGATTGTTCCTAATTATCCACAAAAATCCAGCACAAGTAAAATATCAAGGTCTGCAGGCCGAGTAATGTTTAATGAGTTGACTCTTTTTCTGCCATAGGATATCAATGCTATTAATCGTTTTAGAAAAGGAGGTGCATAGTGGATTTCCAGGATATTTGGATTCCCTATGTCATCACTCATATCATTTCCTTCTTATTGATCTTCATCTGCTGCAAATGGCCTAAAATTGGAAAAGTAGCCTGGGGGATTATCTTCGTGCTCGCCGCACTATTCAATATGTATTTAGGGAATTCAAATCCACAAAAATATGTAGAATATGGTCAAGGTGCAGTGGGCCTTTATCAAAAATTCATTTATGGCATATTCAGCTCTTACACCTCATTAATCGTTTCCTTGATCGCTTTAGGCCAGATGCTAGTGGGAGTTTTCCTGCTTATGAAAAGAACTCTATTTAAGTTAGGGATTTTTGGGGGAATCATCTTTCTTGTCGCCATCTCTCCGTTAGGTATAGGTTCAGCGTTTCCGTCTACGCTGTTGATGTCGCTCAGCTTGGTCTTGTTGTACTTACGGTATAAGAATGTTTGAGCCAGATATTCTTTTCAATTCAACAAAAAATTGATAAAAGATCGCATAGATAATTATTTCAATTCTTTGAAATATACTGTCCTAAAAGTTAAGATAATATGAAAATATCCCAGGTAATAGAGAAATAATTAGCTTCCTAATTATTTTGGTTATGAAAACAGATCCGTATAAGAAGTTCGCTAAATTGTATGACATATTTATTAGCCCTCTCACCAGCGGCTTAAGAGCACTTGGGATGAAGATGTTTCCGCCCAGAGAAGGAATGGCTGTTCTTGATGTAGGATGCGGGACTGGAATTCACCTCGAACATTATCAAAAAGCCGGGTGCAATGTATATGGTATTGATCGGTCGCCTTCTATGCTTCATGTAGCTCGCGATAGATTAGGTGAGAGTGCGAATCTCTATCTGGGTGATGCCTCTAATATGCCCTATCCAGATAAGGCTTTCGATCTTATTATTATGTCAACTGCCCTGCATGAAATGCCGTACGCAGTACGTTCAGCAGTGGTCAATGAGGCAAAACGCACTCTTAAAGAGGACGGTCGGATATTGTTGATCGACTTTCATCCTGGTCCGATTCGACCTTTAAAAGGATGGCTGTATAAGAGAATAATAACCTTCATAGAGTTTGCGGCTGGACGGGAGCATTTCAAGAATTATCGCAGTTTCATTGCCAATGAAGGCTTACCTGCGCTGATATCAGACCACGACTTATCAGTTGACCAGGAGAAGATTGTGGGTGGCGGGAATATTGCCCTGTTCTTATTGCGCAAAGATCAGCGTCTTTGACAAGATCAACGTAGCCTGTTTCCATACCCTCGAGCGGGAAAAAGATTGCCAGTGCCAGCCACCACAAAAGGATAAATATCCCTGCCAGTTGAAATCTTCAAGTTATCCTGAAATTTATCTCTAATACTTGACTTTGACCTGGTTAAATAGAAATATATTCAGTACTCGATGAACAAATAGGAGCTAAGCATGCGAAAAAATTGGCGAGCTTTTAGATTTTTTATCATTCTGATTCTATTGGCCAATCAGTTTTTTTGTACTGCGGAAAAAAACAAGGCAGTTGTTGGCAAAAACGGGATGGTTGTTTCAGTGGATGAGTTCGCTTCCCAGGTAGGAATAGATATTCTCAAAAAAGGGGGAAATGCAGTGGATGCTGCCGTGGCCGTTGGTTTTGCCTTGGCTGTCACGTTTCCTGCGGCAGGGAACATCGGCGGAGGAGGATTCATGATTATCCGATCCCCGGATACCGGAGAAGCTGTTGCTCTGGATTTTCGTGAGATGGCCCCCGGCAAAGCGACTCCTGATATGTACCTGGATGAAAAGAGTAATTATGTGGAAGAGAGGAGTCTGTACGGGCATCTTGCAGTTGGAGTTCCCGGGACTGTTAAAGGTTTTGAGCTGGCGATGAAAAAGTATGGTACCTTGAAATGGGAGGATGTTATCAGTCCTGCCGTAGAGCTTGCCGAGAAGGGATTTAATCTGAACAAAAGGAGGGCAGATTCTTTCAACCGGTTAAATAAGAGATTTGAACAGGGAACTAAAGAATTTTTCCGTGTCTTTTCCAAGCCGGACGGGACTGAGTTCAAAGAGGGGGATATTTTTATCCAGAAAGACCTTGCCAGCTCGCTGAAGATGATCGCAGAACACGGCTCTCAAGCCTTTTATGAAGGCCAGATTGCGGAATTGATCGCTCAGGACATGAAGAAAAACGGCGGTTTGATCACAAAGGAAGATCTGGGAAAATATGAGGCTTTCCTAAGAAAGCCAGTAACAGGAACCTATCGGGGGTATCAGATTATTTCCATGCCGCCGCCAAGCTCCGGTGGAACGATTTTGATTGAAATGCTTAACATTCTTGAAGGTTTTGACCTGGGACAAAGGGAGAGATATGCGCCTGAGACCTTGCATTTAATTGCAGAGGCGATGAGATTTTCTTATTTCGATAGAGCCCAGTACATGGGAGACTCGGATTTTAGCGAGATACCCGTCAAGCTTTTAATCTCAAAGGGTCATGCAGAGGATATCAGGGAAAAAATCGACCTAAAAAAGGCGACTCCGAGCGCAATAATGGGCGAAGAAATTTTAACAATCGAAGAAGCGAAGGAGACCACTCACTACTCAGTCATAGATAAAGAAGGTTTGGCAGTGGCGACAACCTATACCCTTAACGGAGGGTATGGTTCAGGAGTTGTCGCCGAAGGCACAGGAATCCTCCTTAACAATGAGATGGCAGATTTCAACATGAAACCCGGATATACGGATGATAAGGGCCTAATCGGCACGAAGCCGAATCTCATAGAGTCTCGCAAGAGGATGTTGAGCTCTATGACTCCCACCTTAGTCATTAAAGATGGCAAAGTGCACATGATTACAGGAAGCCCGGGGGGCCGGACAATTATCAATACTGTTTTGAATGTGATTGTTAATGTTATTGATTTTAATATGCCGATCCAGGATGCTATTGATGCCCCCAGGATGGACCATGAGTGGATGCCTGATTTATTAAGATTGGAGAAGAAAGCAATCACTGAAGAATTGATTGAATCACTCAAAGCTATGGGGCACATGATGAAGGAGTCTTCTTGCTGGCGACAGGGCGATGCCCATAGCATCCTCATTGACCCAAAAGCAGGGTTTTATTATGGGGCTGCGGATAAGCGCTCTCAGGGATCCGCCATCGGATATTAAGAGGATATTGCCTGTGACTCCCTTTTATTCTTACCATGAACCAGCCATCCTGTTCAATAATTTTTATGATCTCCTTAACTTTCATTCTAATCGTCTAAAAATAGATTTTTTATATTTCGATTTTTGATACAGATGGAAAATTTATAAGATTATATACTCGTTAATTTTTATTTCCGCAATTTTATAGACGATGGTTTAATCTGTTATTCTCAACGAGATTATTTGGTTATTAATTCCCGATACAAGAACCGATCATTTCAATTTGACTCTTTTGTTATTCCTTGGTATTCTTCTCACAACTTAAGAAGGAGGGAGAACCATGAAACTTAATGGCTTATTCATTATCACTGCTATTCTTGGTCTTTTCTTCGGGATTCTAATGTTGATTATTCCCGGCCAGTTCTTTGAATTCTATGGCGGAGAGCTTACCAATGCGGGCAAATATAACGGACAGCTCGTTGCTGCAGCATACCTCGGTTTTGCCGCACTTCTGCTTATCGCTACAAAGGCAAAAGAAGCCAAGGCGCAGCAGGCCATTATTATTGGTTCACTGGTTCACTTTATCGTCGGCCTTATTGTTTCTTTGAGATGGCAAATACTGGGAGAAGTAAATGTTTGGGGCTGGACAACCGTAGGTATCTTTGGTCTTCTAACATTAGCTTACGCGTACTTCGCCGTGACCAAAAAGGCCCAGGCAGGAAATGATGACCGCTAGGCCGGCGAAGCTGTTTAGAATACCATCTGTCCTTTCTATAGTTCTGAAATTCCGGCCAAAATCATCATTGTTCAAAAAAAACCAGAGGAAGGCTTTTCCCGGAAACGGAAGAGTGTCTTTATGGGGATTCATCGATTTCTCTCAATCGAAAGCAAGCTTGCATTCCTCTGTCAAGACTGCTTCATAGATTTTTCGTATTTTTTTGAGGGCTTTTTTCCCTGACGCGGTCAAAGAGTACATGTATTTGCTCCGGTTTTTTTGAAAAGGTTTACCAGGATTTTAAAATTTTTT
>JGI24422J19971_10000709_pt1 | contig 19064 bp, 21 predicted proteins | sample DeeMarSWOR152_54_FD_19971 | JGI IMG/M metagenome (IMG submission 19971) | reverse complement strand
CCAGACCCAAGAGATCGCAATGCAGACATTTGTATAGTACTGCAGAGGTAAGCACGATAAAAACGAAGGAAACTATAAATGGAAAAACCGTCTTGGCAGCTTTGAATGGATTATCTGCATCCAGAACAAGCCTTTTTATTATCGTAAAAAGTAAAAATGCGATCAATGCCCCAGCAAAGGGGGATATCATCCAGCTCAGAACGATAGCAGCTAACTTAGAAAAATTGATGACAGATACACCAGCGGAAATAAAACCAAAACCAATTACGGCCCCGATAATCGAGTGTGTGGTTGATGCAGGCAGTTTTAAATGAGTAGCCACAGTAATCCAGATACCCGCAGCCAACACGGCTGCGAACATTCCATACATAAATAACTCTGGGTCTCCAGAAAATGCATCAGGATTTACAATACCCTTACTTACTGTTTGTGTAACATGGGTTCCAACAAGAATCGCACCCAAAATACCCAGGATGGCAGCGAGAAATACTGCCCTATTAACAGTTATAACGCCACTGCCAACGGACGTACCCATAGAATTTGCAACATCATTTGCCCCGATGTTCCACGCCATGTAAAAGCCAACAATTCCCGCAGCAATTATGAATACTGTAGGCTCCATCTCATGAACTCACTTTTTAGAATTGACCTAAACTTACTCCCCGAGTTCCTTAAATGCCCTGAGAAGGTCTTTTCTCGTTATTATGCCCACTAAAGTGCCGTCATTATCTACAACAGGTAATCTATTTATATCCCTTTTCCACATCAATGAAGCTGCCCTGTATATCGAGGCATTCTCATCCACCACAATGGGTGGTTCAGACATAATCCCCTCCACCCTTTTCTTTGAGGCGTCCTTGACAACATTTGCCAGATCATCTGGATGTTTCTCAAGTATCTCCAGGAAGGGGATCAGAAAGGGATGATAGTCAATTAGATGTCCAACCAACTTCAATACATCGGTTCCGCTTATTACCCCCTTTAGATCATTGTTTTCATCTATGACCGGGGCCCCACTGATCTGGTTCTCTTTAAGTACCTTAATCGCATCTAAAACCACATCTGTAGTCCTTACAGATATCACGTCCTTGGACATGATCTCTTTGACTTTTTTAATTTTGCATCACCTCAACCTTTAATAAAGGTTGATCCATCGAGCTTTAAAAAAGCTCGAGCAAAAATTTAATGTAAATTTTTTCGCCAGCCTCGCGACCGACTAAAGTCGGGCGCGTGTCTGACTTTAGTCAGCCACATTTTCTTTATCCTACATCACCAATTACTCAATNGATCCCACCTCAATCATCTTATCGAGCCTTCCCCCGGGTTGGACCATCGGCAGGATATGTTCATCCGGATCTACTCTAATGTCTACAACGAATGGCTCATCGGATTTAATTGCCTCGATCAATGCGGGCCTTATCTCGGACGGTTTCTCTACCATAACTCCTTTTGCATTAAATGCCTCCGCATATTTCACAAAGTCCGGAACCTCCCCCAGATAGGTGTGAGATCTTCTCTTTTCATAGAAAAGGTCCTGCCACTGTTTAACCATTCCCAAGTATCTATTGTCGAGTAATACAACTACAACGGGGATATTCTCAACTACACAGGTTGCCAGATCCTGTCCGGTCATCATGAAGCTGCCTTCTGAGCCAACATCTATAACCTTAAAATCCGGCTTTGCTATCTTGGCTCCGATTGCCGCGGGAAAACCAAAACCCATTGTTCCTAGGCCTCCAGAGGATATAAATGTCCGGGGATTTTTAATATTCAGATAATGGGCCGCCCACATCTGGCATTGCCCCACCTCCGTTGTTATGATCGTTTTATCGTCTATAATTTTATTCAATTCCTTCAGTACCCTCTGCTGTTTTATCGGAACATCACTGTAGTCATAAACTGGGGCAAACTCTTTCTTGAATTTTTTAAGCTTTTCGTGCCATTCCGTCTTTTTCTTGGCCTTTAGTTTATTCGTAATCTTGATTAAATTCTGTAGAACGAGTCTTGCATCTCCAACCACAGGGATGTCAACATCAACATTCTTTCCAATCTCGGATGGGTCTATATCCACATGAATTAGCTTTGCGTGTGGCGCAAAATGCTCAACATTGGCTGTAACCCTATCAGAAAATCTTATTCCAATTGCAAATAGAACATCTGACTCAGTAACCATTAAATTTGCTACCTTCCTGCCGTGCATCCCGACCATACCCATAGCTAAGGGGTGATCTTCTGGGAAGCAACCCTTACCCATCAGGGTGGTTGTAACAGGAATTTCAAGGGATTCTGCTAATTTTAATAACTCTTTACTTGCATTTGATAGTATGATTCCACCACCCGCGAGAATTACCGGCTTTTCGGCATTCATCAATGCCTTTGCTATCTCCTTCAGCTGCTGAGGATGTCCACCACTCTTCACTACCTTATACCCAGGAAGGTCCACATCCCCGGGATAGTGAAATCTCTTCTTCAATTTTCTTTGCTGAATATCCTTTGGTAAATCCACTAAGACGGGTCCATGCCTTCTGGTCGATGCTATCTTGAACGCGGCTCTGATAATGCCTGGGATATCATCTGAGTCAGTAATCTGAAAATTGTGCTTTGTTATTGGCATCGTAATGCCTACTATATCTGCCTCCTGGAATGCATCGTTACCAATCAATTGCACGGGAACCTGACCCGTAAATGCAACCAATGGGACTGAATCCATGTGAGCGTCTGCAATTCCCGTTACGAGATTCGTTGCACCCGGTCCGGAGGTTGCCATACACACACCAACCTTACCGCTGGCTCTGGCATAACCCTCGGCAGCATGGGCCGCACATTGTTCATGTCTCATCAGAATGTGTCTAATATTCTTATTGTCATAGAGCACATCATAGACCTCCATAATCGCCCCACCGAGAATTCCAAAGATATGTTCTACACCCTCTTCCTCCAAGGATTTAACGATCGCTTCCGCACCTTTCATCTTGAATCTGTTATATATTGTCAGTGAAATAAAAAAAGAACACACGGTTATTTTCTTCTCAACACGAAGATTTTTCGAGTTAAGCTTTTATGCACATAGAGTGAATAGTTTTCTTTGACCTCAAATTTATCTGTTTTTAAATCAGACGAATCCGGCAATATCATTACGAGATATTTTCCCGAATCCAGAACCTTAGATGCCGAGGTGAGAAAATCCTCATAAAATTTTTCTATGTTTCTTTCTGTCATGAAGGATGACCTGCCATAGGGAGGATCAGTGACGATTGCATCAACTTTTTCCTCTGGTGTAAGTTTCAGGGCATCCCCCTCTCTTATCTCCCCACTTAATCCGCAATATTTTAGATTCTCTATACAGCCCTCAACCATTCTCTCATCTATGTCATATCCAAAGAGCTTCATACCCATTAAACCCGCCTCAATTAAAATTCCGCCAGTGCCACAGAAGGGATCCAGCAACCTGTCGTTTTTTCCAATTCTTGCCAGATTTACCAAAACCCTGGCAATTTTTGGGTCAATAGATGTTGGGTGAAAATAGGGTCTATTCTGTGGTTTTCTTTCAGCAAAGTCTCTCTCAAGAGGTGTTTCAATGGCAATATTGTAACAATGATTATTATCCCTGAAACACAGAACCCTTGCGTCTGGAGTTAATAAATCGACATTGAATCCATGCTTCCATATCTCTTCCCCTAACTTCTCTCTTATTGTCTGTGATTCACTCTCTACGGCAAATGTTCCATTAGACATCCTATCATAAAGCTTCTGTGCTAATTCAGTTAAATCCTTAGAGATTCCAATGAAATCCCCCGCCCTTTTTGTCATTGCAAGTCTTTTGATAAAGAGAGGATTCTGTATATCTACATCCAGGATTAAAATCCTGTTTTCCTCATTCTCAGAGTATATCTTATAGGCTATACCCTCGCCCTCCAGAACCGCGAATATCTCCGCCTTGGGCAGCTCAGGATGTTCGCCAGATAGATTAAATAGTAACTTCATCCTACATTTATTGTTTAATTCCAAAAAGATACTGATAAGATTTAAAGATATAAACTGCAAGAGTTAAAAGTCAAGCAACCTCAACAATCCAAACATAGAAAATGCATAACAAGGATCTAAAAGTTAAGATAGGTTTAGAAATCCATGTTCCTCTGAAGACCGAACAAAAGTTGTTCTGCGATTGTCCAACAAATTATTATGAAGTAGATCAGCCGAATGTGAATACGTGCCCAGTATGTACGGGAATGCCGGGGGCAAAACCGTTTCCGATGAACGATAACGCCCTGGAATCCGCACTGATGATATCAAAACTTTTAAATTGTGAAACAAAAACGACCCATATTTTTGTTAAGAGGAAGCACTACAATTACCCGGATCTTCCATCCGGTTATCAGAGGACATCAGAGCCAATAGGTGTTAATGGTAAACTCTCCGAAGTGGGGATATGGGAGGTCCATCTGGAGGAAGACCCCGGAAGGTATGACCTGAGTACGGGAAAGGTAGACTACAACCGATCTGGAGTCCCGTTAGTTGAGATAGTCACTGCCCCGGACATGAAATCCCCCGAGGATGTTAGAAATTTTATGAGGGAATTGATGAATCTATTGAGATATACCGAAAGGATTATAGACGTCGGCGGCATCATTAGAGTCGATGTGAACATATCTTTGGAAGGAGGCGCAAGAGTTGAGATCAAGAATATTAACTCTGTAAGGGGGGCGTATAAGGCTATAAAATACGAGATCATAAGACAGAAAAATCTGAGAAAAAGAGGGGGTATAGTAAGGCAGGAAACGAGAGGGTTTAATGAAAAGTCCATGATAACCACCCCATTGAGAATTAAAGAAACAGCAGAGGACTATAGATACATTCCAGATCCCGACATACCCCCCATCGTCTTTGAAAAATCATTCATAGAAAGAATAAAACTTCCCGAAACGCCACAAAATCGAAGAGAGAGGATATCAAAGAAGTATAAAATACCAGAAAAATATTCAAAGATATTGGTAAGGGATAAGGCAATTGCGGATCTATTTGAGGAAATAGCAGACAAGATTGATCCAGATTTAACTGCAAATTGGATCTGTAGAGAGGTTTTAAGGCAATTAAATTACAGAGGAATAGAACTGAAAGAATCAAAGCTGAATTCAAAAATTTTGATAGAATTGCTGAATCTGGTAAAAGGGGATAGGATAACGGAAGCTATTGGAAAGAAACTCCTTGAGAGGGTTATAGATACTGGAGAAAGTCCACAAAAAATCGTTAAAACAGAGGGCCTGGGGAGGGTTCACGCAGTAGATGAATTGTCCGATGTTATCGATAAGGTAATTGAAGAGAACGAAACAGCAGTTCAGGACTATGGATCCGGAAAAAAAGAGGCGTTGAATTTTCTGATGGGTAAGGTGATGGAGAAGATGCAGGGAAGAGCAGATACAAATATCGTTATTGAGTTGTTGAGAAAAAGATTAGATTGAGTTAACGTTAAGATTATTAAACTGTACTACCTTATTCTTAAGGATGAACATAAAGGACATCTCATGGTATCTCGGGGTATTTCTGGTTGTGAGCGGCGTATTGTCATTTTTTCCGATACCCGTAGCTCTATACTATAACGAGCCTGTATTGCCCTTCCTACTCAGATGTTTGCTTTTCTGGTTTCTTGGGACTATTTTTATGAGGCACCCAAGGAAGAATCTGGATTTTGGGGATGCCATGCTTCTCGTTGCAGTAAGCATGATAATAATTCCCTTCTTTGGTGCAATTCCCTTCTTCCCAGAGCTTGAAGGAGATCCAATAGATGTTCTTGTAGATGGGTATTTTGAAAGCGTTTCAGGGTATACGACCTCAGGTCTTACCATATTCTCAGAAAAGCAGTTAAATCCCGAGTCTCCTAGCTATAAGCACAGTCTGATATTTTCAAGAACCTTGATGGAATGGACTGGCGGTTTAGGTATAATTATCCTGTTCCTGTCACTGCTGGCAAGTGGCGGAATCTCAACAGTATACCTGTATAGAGCAGAGGGTAGAGAAAGAAGAATTGTTCCAAGCATCGATCATACAGCAAAGATCATCCTGAGGATATATCTCTTTTATACCTTTACAGGGGCAATTCTCCTCTGGATCCTTGACATGCAACCTGTCTATGCATTATCAACGATAATGAGTGTCCTGTCCACGGGGGGTTTCATCTCCATGGTTCAGGGAATCCACATAAGCATTTTTTCTGAGATAGTAATCCTGGTATTTCTGCTCCTGGCTGCAATTCCATTTACCCTTGATTATGTACTGCTTTCGGGAAATCTCAGGAGGTTTTTCAGCCACCTGGAGATCCGCTTCGCCTGCTTGTTAATTTCCATGGCTATTCTGATCTTTACTGTGATATCACTAACCGCAGGAGAGGATCCACTGGTTTCTCTGCATCAAAGTGTAATCATTAGTATAGGCTCAATAACCACAGGGGGGTATGGACAAGGGGTATTGAACGATTTAGATGGTCCCAGGATCTTTTTTATAATAGTCCTAATGATGATTGGTGGCGGGGCCGGTTCTACTGCGGGCGGTATAAAGATAATAAGAATTAGTGTATTATCGAGGGCAATCCGCTGGCTTATAAAGAGATCAACCCTTCCAGAGACGGTCATATTGCCGTTCAAGATAGACAAGAATATATTCTGCGATGAGGAATTGAGGAACATAGGATTATTCTTCTTTATATATATTGCATTGCTTTTTGTTGGTACGTTCTCACTGATGACATGGTGTACTACTGGGGGTGGGGAGGTGGGACTAATCGATGCATTTTTTCTCTCTGTGTCTGCGCAGAGCAATGTCGGTTTTTCAACACTGAATATTGGAATTCAATCCATAATAGTAAAGATAACCCTGATATTCCAGATGATAGCGGGGAGGTTAGAGATATTCCCAATCCTAGCGTTAATTGGTTACACGATCAGGGGTTTTGAACGAGAGGTTATAGCGGTAGAAAAGGAGTTTACAGAAAAGAAAGAAAGGGAAGGGAAATTAGAGGAGAAAACCGAATTTTTAAGAAGGTTGGGAAAGATCTAGAAGTAAAGATGAGATCAATCGCAATAAGTCACGGGGCCGTAACAATAATAAATGCCATAGCAACCGGAAAAGGATCTGCCTTAGGCATTAGTCTTGAAACGAAGGCAACTGTTGAGCTTAACGATTCCGGTAAAATTACCGCTAAAATCAAGAATTCACCTGGGGAGGATACAAAATTAATGGAGTTATGCACTAGATATGTATTCAATCACTTTGACGTTGACTACGGCGCTAAAATCGAGACAGACAGCAACATACCCATTGCCAAGGGGTTGAAGAGTAGTAGTGCAGCAGCAAATGCTGTGGTTCTGGCAACCGTTAATTCTATATTGAAGAAAACTCCAGAATTCAAAAAACCCAGTGATATGGATATAATAAACCTGGGGGTTAATGCGGCAATCAAAGCCAAGGTTACAATAACCGGGGCCTTTGATGACGCTTCAGCATCATACCTTGGCGGTTTCGTCGTCACAGATAACGAAAAGAGAAAGATACTAAAAGCTGAAAAAATGAAACCTCTTGATGTGCTCTTATTCGTCCCGAAAGGGAGGGTATACACAATCAAGATTGATGTAGACAGAACAAAACTTTTAAGGAAAGAGGTACTAACTGCATGGAAAGAGGCCCTAAAGGGAAATATCTATCCAGCTATGAATCTGAATGGGGTTCTGTATTCAGCAGCCCTGAATCAAAATCCTGAGATTGCATTATCCGCCCTACGAGCGGGAGCACTCGCATCCGGCCTGTGCGGAACGGGGCCAGCTGTTGCAGCATTAGTTAGAGGTAACTTAGATAAAATCAAAGAGGAATGGCAGCAATTTGATGGGAAAATCATCGAAGCGAAAGTAAATAATAAAAAGGCAAGAATAATAAGATAGAATGACCATAGTAACAAAGAAAATATCCGTAGATCTGCAGGCTGACGGTGACATGACCGACATCTCAGATAAGGTACAGGAAGCAGTTACCAGCTCCGGGATGAGGAATGGGATCGTCACCATCTTTACTCTTGGATCAACCGGTGCGGTAAGCACAACAGAATACGAACCTGGACTGAAAAAAGACATCCCCAGAGCTTTGGAAAGAATAGCCCCATCCAATATCGAGTATGAACACCACAAAACCTGGCACGATGACAATGGCAGGAGCCATGTGAGATCCACCATCATCGGTACCTCCTTCGTTGTTCCCTTCGTTGACGGAAAATTAACTCTCGGAACATGGCAACAGATCGTCGTCATGAATCTAGATACATCTTCAAGGAGAAGAGAGGTGATCCTGCAGATAATGGGTGAGTAGATGAAAAAAATCGAGCTAACGAAGGAAAAACTGGAATATTGCAAAAAGAAAATAGAAAATGGAATAAAAGATATCGTAAAGGAGAGCAATTCAAAGGGTGTCGTTGTTGCCTTAAGTGGTGGTCTCGACTCCGCAGTGGTTTTGAAGCTCGCATCTGGGGTAGTTGATACCTATGCCTTAATTATGCCAGAGATGGGTGTTAACGAACCAACCGATATCAAGGATGCTGAGGATCTGGCGAACTCTCTTGGTGTTAAATACTCAATAATCGAGATCAGCGACGTCATAAATTCCATCAGGAAGGCATTTCCCTGGGTTAAATTTGAGGAAAGAGATAGAAAGATCTCTGATGCAAACATAAAACCGAGAACAAGGATGATATTCAATTACTTAATAGCAAATCTGGATAAACGGATCGTTCTGGGAACGGGTAACAGGACAGAGCTCCTCTTGGGATATGTAACGAAATACGGCGATAGTGCCTGCGATTTCGAACCAATTGGCGATTTGTACAAAACACAGGTTATTCAATTAGCGAGATATCTTGAACTGCCCGAAAAAATTATAGAGAAGATACCATCAGCAGGTTTATGGAAGGGTCAGACAGATGAGGGAGAATTGGGGGCTATTTACAGAGATATCGACAGAATTCTTTATCTTATTGTTGACAGAGATTATTCAACAGATGAGACGGCCCATGAATTAGACCTCAACATAGAGCTTGTCAGTAACATACATTCCAGAATAAAAGCCAGCGAGCATAAGAGGGTGATGCCTGAGATAGTGAAATTGAACCTATAGGAACTCAAGGTATATGATGGTAATGTTGACTTCATTTGTCTTAAAGAATCCTTCATTGTGGATGGCGAAGACCCTTCTCCCGGCGTCCGAGATCAGGCATTCTCTGTCGAAGAAGGTTGTGCTTTCATCCTGGCTGCAGGAGCTTATGTAGTCGAATTCGTATGGATGGGGTCCAGTCCTTGGTTTTTCATCGAATCTTCTCAAATCATCTTCTGTTAGAATGTATCTGTGTTCTACGTAATACTTGAAGTTTTCAAGCTGGTTTTTGTCTTGTAGTGTGTAGAACAGAATCGGGTTAGCTGCCTGGACGGTGATATGAATTCTTAACCTGTCGAAACGGCTTACTTCTGGTAGTATGAAGTCAGCGTACTGGTGTTTCGTCTCAAAGGTTACGTCTTCGGTCTCGAATTCATAATCCAGTCCACCATCAACTCTTTTCGTGATTTTTGCAATCTTCCAAGATATTTCGCTTTTTTCGCCCATTATGAACTTTAAATGGCGTTCAATATGTGCTCGAGGCTTTTCTATCGTAATCTCTGATTCGCTGAAGAATTCCCAATCCCATGTCTCCGGGTTAAGGAAGAAGCTTTTGTTTTCAACTATATTCGTATCCTCGTAGTGCTCTCCAGGATACCTGTAGGCCCCCTTTGTAGCACTTGGCCCCTCTATTCGCAAACATGATTTATTGAATGCGTGGTTTACTTCGAATTCAAAGTTTGAGAATATATACTTTTGAGTGAAATCCTTGAAGTCTGCATCGTTTTCTATATACTCTTGAAGCCTTGTCAGGTTGTGGTTGCAGGAGAGTGCATATGTGTGTTCTGGTATGAAGGCTACATATGTCTCAATGTCAACTGATCTAAGGTAGTTGTAGTAGAATACTGCGAAGTCACTGCAAACTCCATATTTCGTGTTAAATACCCCTCTTATTCCATGTGAGCTGTTTTCATATTCTTTGTAATAGAAATTGTTGATTATGTATTCATGAATTCTAAGAAGCCTGCATTCGTCATCCTCACAACCTTTTGTGATTTCTTCTGCATGTGATTTTATGTTGGGGTCATTATATCCATAGTAATCATAGTTTGATAATGCATGAGACACCACTTCAGGTATTTCAACCGAGGGTATCTCCACTGGCAGAGTCGTGGTCACTTCGGGGATCCCTGTTCTATTCTCTGTTAGCTGTGTTGTGGTTGTTGTTCCACCATCCCCTGGGATCGGTGATTCTACACAGCCTTGTAAGAGGAGAACTGCTGTTATGAAAGGAATCCACACTATCAGCTTATAATCCATATAAAATTCATTGTTTTTTATAGTATATATAAGAGGTCTTTTATTCCTGAATTTCATAATGTTATTATGCAAAAATTTCCTTCAGAAATTTTAACTCGCATACCTCTGTATACGATGCAGAGATTTTTGGTTTTATTGTCTCTTATATTACTTTTGTGTGGTTGCATACAGCAGGGAGAGGAAGGCCCAACAACCACTACAACATTACCCTCCATACTCTGTAATGACACCGACATGGGTAAAAATTATAATGCAAAGGGAACTACAACCAGTTATAATGAATCTAACATACTTATGGAGAAGACAGATTACTGTTTGAATACGGATCAGCTGATAGAGGCATTCTGTGATAAAGAAAATTATTTAGAGACAGAAGTCGTAAGTTGCAGAAAACTCGGCAAAATGTGCCTGGATGGTGCATGTGTCAATATTACTGCCACAACCACTACAACAACTACTACCACTACTACAACAACCACAACAACGATACTGGGCGAATGTGTTACGGGCGGATGTGGCAATGTATCGATAATCTATGGATGCGCTTGGGGTTATGATGAATCTGGTAAGAACTTTACTTACGTTAAAAAGGTAACGGTCATCCCCTACTGCGCTGATCCAGGAACTCCGCAGGCTAAATGCAAGACTAGGGAGAGGGTTTCGATTGAGGATCGTTGCGAGAGCTATGAGGTCTGTGTTGAGGGAATGCTGGAATGCCAGCCGAGGTAGACATCTCAAAGGGGACTGGACATCATACAGCACAACGAGGTGAATAATTGACATCCAGCCCCTTTTTAATTACCCCCCAGTTTACGTTATATATTACATTATGACTATAAAAATATCCCATTTTTTAGTATTTAAATCTTTTTGATAGTATACTTGATAAAAAGTGAATATTAGACAACGAAGAGAGATTTATTTATGGTCGAAGAGGCAGGATAATCTGTCGGGATTTAATTTCGGATAAAATTTTGCGGGAATTGATGGCTTTTCCAATAGAGATAAATGATGTCATGCCGGATATACACACACCTTTCTGATTTCCAATGGTTTTATGGACCTCTCCCTGATTTTTTCCCTGATTTTTTCCATGCGTCTGACCTCATTTTCCGGATACATTCGCTCCCCGCATTGGGTACAAACCTCCGCCCTGATCCCCTTGATGATATAGACCTCATTATCGATCTCCTCCTGAACCTCTACTGTCTTCTCCTCCGTACCCCCCCCGCAAATTGGACATGTCCCAATTCTCATTTTTTCCTCCTTTTATAGTTAACCCATTTCTGGGGATGTGGCTTATAAACGGTGATGATTATTAATGCATCAACGTGACCTGGCATGGCACAGACCACATGCACATGTTTATCTTTTACCCCCCCGTAGATCAAACAGCTGGGGAATGGTTTATCATCTGGATATTCCTCTATGATTTCTCCGGTATTGATTACAAATAATACCTCATCCACAGAGATATTATCCTCTATCATCTCTATCCTGGCGTGATCTGTAAATTTTACGTGTTTATTCGCTCTTTTCTTTATATCCCCTATATCCCATTCCGTCACATCTTTCTTCGAGGTAATCATTACCACTAAGATTATGTAATCTGGAGATATAAATATGGATTGATCTTGGGTTTACTTCTTTTTTATGGCATCTACAATTGCACCATAATCCTCTTTGATAACATTCAATATCTCTTCTGGCTCTATCCATATCATCCTTAATTTCCCCCGTCTTTCACGTTCATCCAGCTCCCAGCCATATCTCGCAAAATTGTCTTTCATTTTCTCTGGATATTCCTCCGATGTAACATAGACACCCTAGTCATTAATCATCTCATCCAAGCTAGGAATTCCACTTGGTACTCTTACTGTTTCAGCTGTTCTAACAACTTCCCTATCGCCGTTTCCTTGGGCGCCTTCCCCCATAGTTAACAGAAACAATAAACTTATTAATTCGGATTCAAATAGATTAAGGATGGAATCGATTCGTGAGGAATTCAGAGATATCGAAGATAAGTCGATCGTTTTGTTCATTCCCTCCATAACTGAGTACCATCAAAGTATTCCCGACATCCTCGATCTTTTGGTCAATGAGCGAGATCTAAATTGTGTATACGTAACGATCAATAAATCATACAGACGTCTGAATGACCTGTTTTCCAAAAAAGGAATCAATACAGGGAGTATATTCTTTGTTGACACCGTCTCTAAAGGCCTCGGTTTCGATAGCAATGATGGAGATTTCTTTCTCTTAGCGGATCCAAGAAATCTGAGCGGGTTGAGCATTACTATAGCTAAGGCGGTAAAAAGATCTAATGGTAGATTTCTGATCTTTGATTCATTATCCAGTTTGAATTTATATAATAGCGTTTCCCGTATCTCTAAATTTTTTCACGCATTAACGGCAGAGATCCGTTCTTGGAATATCGGTGCAATAGTAATCTCCATGGACGAAGAATTTAAAGAAGAACTTATCAACACATTTTCCGGCTTCTGCGACAAAACAATTAAGCGAGTATAGATTCTACCCTCCTGATCAGTTCTTTGTTATCGAATGGCTTCATAATATAATCAGAGACATTCAGTTTCTGAAGCTCTTCTTTTCCGTATTTTTCCCAGTATTCTAATAATTCTATAACGCTCAGGTATGCGATCTTGCCCCGATAAAGCTTTCTACTCTCCCTGAGTTTAATGCACAGATCCCTCCCGCTCGTCTCCGGCATCAGAATATCCAACAAAATAAGGTCGATTTCATCTTCTTTTAATTTCTCCAAGCACTCCAAGGCATTAAGTGCTGTTACAACATCATAGCCTTCTTTCTCCAGTAGAGTTTTAATCAACTCAACAGTATCCTCTTCGTCGTCAACAATCATAATTTTTGAATGCATTACGATAATTATTATATTAAACCTATAAAAAATAGAGCTATATACACTTTATACACATAAAAATAGATATTGTTCGATTATTCCGCCCCAATTATCCTGTCTACCCGCTTGATCAGATCGATATTATCGAACGGCTTCATAATATAATCCCCAACCCCCTCTTTGCGAAATTCCATCAGTTGCTCATCCGATATCGGAACAATGCTCAGAAACACTACTTTCAGATTCTTATTGCCTGGGTTTTTCTTGATCTCTTGGAATATTGTCCACCCGCTCATATCGGGGAGCATGACATCCAGGAGAACGAGATTTATATCCTCCTTTAATTTACTCAAGCCCTCTCCCCCCTCAGATGCCGTTATAACCCTGTAGCCCCGGGTTTCAAGGAGTAGTTTAACCAGGTTTCTTGTATCTTCATCGTCCTCAATGTGGAGTATATTCCTCTCGATTTCCAGGATATTCCTTATTCTTCTAACGAGATCCCCATTATCAAATGGCTTCTTTATGTAGTCGGAAATGCCCTCCTCTTTTAGATTATCTAACTCGTTATCCGAGATTGGCATTACACTGAGGAATGCGACCTTAGCAGGATAGAATGTTTCCTTCATTCTCTGGTATATGTCCCAGCCGCTCATATCTGGAAGCATTATGTCCAGGAGAACCAGATCTATATCATCCCCCTTTAATTTATCCAATGCCTCCTTTCCATTAAACGCAGTTATAACGCTATACCCTTGCTCTTCCAGAAGAACTTTAACCAGGTTGCAGATATCCTCATCATCCTCAATGTGGAGTATCTTCTTTGTCATCTCTTTATGATCTGAATAGAAATATATTTTCCTATCCTGTTTAAATGTACAAGCATGTTTAAAATCAGACCAAAAGGTTTAGTCTCACTCTCCAAACAGGACATTGCCCATGTTATTCAAATTCTTCCCTCGAATCTCTTTATCTAACAACTCGACACCGATCGTTTTTAGTTTTAGTCTCTTTAACTTTTCGATATACTTAAACTGCTCAGCCCTTTTAGCAGTACAAAAACTGCAATTAGAGCCAGAGATTATCTTAGGATTAGATATTCGACCATAAATAAATCTCTTTCTCTCTATTGTCAAATATTCACTTTCTATCAAGTATACTGACCGAAAGATTTAAATATATCGGTATACTATATTCTTATAGTCAAAATGTAAATTAGATACTATTTTTCTTGGAGGGATAGAATGGTCTATTTACTAAAACTATACGTAACCGGAAAAACACCGAACAGTGAGAGGGCGATTAGGAATCTGGAGGATGTATTGAAGACTAAGCTGAAGGGAAGCTATAAACTGCAGATTATCGATATCCTGAAGAATCCGAAGCTTGCGGAGGATGAAAAAATAATGGCAACACCGGTCCTGGAGAAGAAACTTCCTCCACCCATACGGAGGATTATCGGTGACTTAAGCGATAAAGAGAGGGTTTTGCTGGGATTGGATTTAATCCCCGATGCATAGGAGGAGTGAAAAATGAAAAAAAACAATTTAAAGGTTTTGTCTAAGGTGCCTTCAGGTATTTTGGGATTCGATGATATCTCGAGGGGAGGTATCCCAGGAGGCAGGACAACATTGGTTTCAGGAACATCCGGTTCTGGAAAGACAGTATTTGCAGCACAGTTCCTGTACAACGGCATTATGGAGCTGAAAGAAAACGGCGTTTTTGTAACATTCGAAGAAATACCGGAAGATATAATGAGGAACATGCTGAGTTTTAGATGGGATATAAACAAGCTTGTAAAACAAAAGAAATGGGCTTTTGTTGATGCTTCTCCCGATGAAGCAGATAACATTGAGGTAGGAAAATATGACCTGTCTGCATTTTTAGCGAGAATAGATTATGCTATTAAAAAAGTAAACGCAAAAAGGCTTGTAATTGATTCCGTGTCTGCTTTATTCCCAAGATATGAAGACGCCGCCATTATCAGAAGGGAGCTTTATAGAATTGCGGCAAGACTGAAAAGCATGGGCATAACAGCAATAATGACGGCTGAAAGGCCGACAGAAGAGGGAGAAATTGCCAGGTTTGGGGTAGAGGAATTCGTTTCAGATAATGTTATCCTACTGCATAACAGGTTAATGTCACGTGGGAATAGGGAAAGGACTATTGAAATCCTAAAGTTCAGGGGCTCATCACACGAAACAAACGAGGCCCAACTCATTGTAAGCGACAGGGGTATGGAAGTCTTTCCAAGACCAAGACCGGAGTTAAGGGGTAAAGGTTTTACCCGTAAACTAAAAACAGGAATTCAGGGATTGGATAAGATGCTCTATGGCGGTGTTTATAAAAACTCAACCACACTAATTACCGGATCAAGCGGAGCAGGAAAAACAGTTAGTGCTATGCATTTCATCATGAGGGGGGCTGAGAAAGGCGAGGAATGCCTGCTTATTGAGTTCGAGGAAAGTCCAGAACAGCTCTATAGAAATGCCTCTTCCTTTGGATGGGATCTCAAAAAACATGTAAAGAATGGGACAGTGCAGTTGGTCTGCCATTATCCAGAGGACCTGAAGGCAGAGCAGTATCTAAATGTAATTCAGAAATGGGTTATAGACGTAAATGCGGAAAGAGTTGTTGTTGACAGCTTATCTGCTTTGGAGAGGATCTATGAGCCGGAGAAATTTCGTGAATTTGTAATTGGCTTAAATGCGTTCTTAAAGATGCATGACTGCACATCGTTCCTTACAGATACCACATCCGAACTCTTAGGTATGTCACAGATAACAGCAGCTCACCTTTCAACCGCTACCGACAATATTATTGTTTTAAAGTATGTCGAGCTTGGCGGAGAGATGAGAAGGCTTTTAACTGTTTTAAAGGCAAGGGGTTCTCCGCACCAAAAAGACCTTGTTGAGTTTGAAATAGGGGAAAACGGCATGGAAATAATCGGGCCTTTCAGTGGAGTGGAAAACCTGTTGAGTGGAAGTGCAAGAAAAATAGAGGTAACCTTCAGTCCAGAAGAAGAGTTCATTAAAAAAAGCGAGATAGGAAAAATTTAGATTGTGGAAATCATCCCCCAAGGATTGCGGATGATTCCTGACGGAAAAATGAAACATAAAGAGAGAGATTTATTTTTCAAAAAAGTCGCTTCGACGGCGTCGAAAGAAATAAGTAACGCCTTATCTGAACTAATTGGTGAAAAAGTCCCTGAAGAATTTTGCAGGGTTAACTATGTTGAAGTCAAAGAAAAAACAGTGGTTGTTGGCATCAACGAAGAATGTTTTGGCGTCTACTCGACAATCTCACAGCCAATTGATGGTGTAGCGGTAGTATTTTTTCCGTTGAGTTCTATTTCAAAATTGCTTGATTTAGTAAAGAGAAAATACAGGCGAAAAACCCTCCCCCATGAAATGAAGCTCTCTGCATTCAAAGAAATTGGCCACATCATTATCTCAAGGTATCTGGGAGTGTTTCGTGATTTATTAAATACCGAAATACATTCATCTCCCCCAACAATAGCCTATTTTAGTAGTATGACTTTCAATAAGATCATTTCCTCAGAAACCACTTCAGAAGCCTCTAATCTCGTTTTAATGGGAAAGTTTCGTGGATCTTCAAAGATAGTAGATGGCAAGCTGGTGTTATTTTTCGATGTACCCTCCCTTGATAAGCTTTTGAAAAACTCCAGCAGGTTAGCTAGAAACTTGAAAGGTGGGTAAAATGAACGCCAAGGTTATAACTTTCGCTCATAGCAAAGGAGGAACAGGTAAAACAAGCACTTGTATTTCTATCGCCGGTTATCTGGCAAAGGCTGGCAAGAAGGTCTTGGTTGTTGACATAGATCCTCAGGGTAATGCAACGTCTGGTTTAGGTATTGATAAGAATAGTTTAGATGGCTCAATGTTTGGTGTAATGAATGAAAAAACAGGTATTAGCAATGTTATCCTGAAAACAGATATTGAGAATATTCATTTAGCCCCCGCTACCCTGAGTTTAATGCAGACAGATATGAACGTGCATGGTAATAAAAATGATGCACTTCTTCTTAACAATGTTCTAAACGATGTAAAAAAATATTATGAGTATGTATTGATTGATGCCCCCCCAGGTCAGGGTCACCTTATTATTAATGCTGCCCTTGCATCAGATGAGATTGTTTTGGTTTTAGATCCTGGAATATTTGCATTGGAAGGCATTGAATCTCTGCAGAGGGTATTTGAGGAGTATGGTAGAAAAGTAGGTAAGGAAATAGAAATTACAACAGTTGTATTAACTAAATGTAGAAATTCATGGTTACCGTTCTTGAAGAATCCCACGAAAGAGATCGGTGAAGAACTTAAACGACTTTACAGAAATGTTTTTCTTGTTCCCTATTCAGATAAAATCTACGAGTCTCAGCTCAAAGGAATACCAATATCACATTACAAACCAAAGAGTAATGTCGGCGTATCCTATGAAAAAATAGCGGAGGCGGTCTTAGTTGGCGTATCCTATGAAAAAATAGCGGAGGCGGTCTCAGGATAATAATTTAAAAAAGAGGTGAAAGACATGGCAAAAACATCAAGAAAAAGAGGTGAAAAAGCCTATAATGTAGGGGAAGAAGCTCCAATCACCGGAACGGGTGGTGGGGAAGATGAACGATTATATGACTTATTAGATGCTTTGGAATCAGTAAGAAAAGGTGATTTGACTATCAAATTAAGAGCTGGACCGGGTGTTTATGGGGAATTAGCTACCTCTTTCAATACAATGGTTGATAATTTAAATGCTTTCTCAAGCGAAGTAACAAGAGTCTCAAGGGAAGTAGGCACAGAAGGGAAGCTTGGCGGACAAGCGAAAGTTGAAGGAGTGGGTGGAACCTGGAAGGAACTCACCGACAACGTTAATGTTATGGCCGCTAACCTAACCAGCCAGGTTAGGAATATCGCCAAGGTCACGACAGCGGTGGCAAAGGGAGACCTATCCCAAAAGATTACCGTCGAAGCCCAGGGAGAAATACTCCAGCTGAAAGAAACACTCAATGCAATGGTTGATAATTTAAATGCTTTCTCAAGCGAAGTAACAAGAGTCTCAAGGGAAGTAGGCACAGAAGGGAAGCTCGGTGGACAGGCAAAGGTAGAGGGGGTTTCCGGAACATGGAAAGAGCTAACAGATAACGTAAATATTATGGCAGCTAATCTAACCACACAGGTTAGAAATATTGCCCAGGTTACGACAGCGGTAGCGAATGGAGACTTATCCCAAAAGATTACCGTCGAAGCCCAGGGAGAAATACTCCAGCTGAAGGGAACCATCAACCAGATGGTTGACAACTTAGATACATTTGCGGGAGAGGTTACAAGAGTAGCTGGAGAAGTAGGCACAGAAGGAAAGCTCGGTGGACAGGCAAAAGTTGAAGGAGTAGGTGGAACCTGGAAGGAACTCACCGACAACGTTAATACCTTGGCTGGAAACTTGACTAATCAGGTTAGGAATATCGCCAAGGTTACGATAGCAGTAGCAGAGGGAGATCTATCTCAGAAGATTACGGTTGAGGCCCAGGGTGAGATAGCACAGCTGAAGGATACCATCAACCAGATGGTTGACAACTTAGATACATTTGCGGGAGAGGTAACAAGAGTCTCAAGGGAAGTAGGCACAGAAGGAAAGCTCGGTGGACAGGCAAAGGTAGAGGGGGTTTCCGGAACATGGAAAGAGCTAACAGATAACGTAAATATTATGGCAGCTAATCTAACCACACAGG
>JGI24422J19971_10000705_pt1 | contig 19155 bp, 15 predicted proteins | sample DeeMarSWOR152_54_FD_19971 | JGI IMG/M metagenome (IMG submission 19971) | reverse complement strand
TGCGTTGGAGGCCCACGATATTTCGAGAAGACTGGGCGCACAGGGGCTGTCCAGCGGCGTCTCTGTCTCAATTGGGGGCGTCGAAAGGATGTTTCCGCGTTTGAGACGTGGGATAGTCCCGTATCTTGGTCGATCTTGACGACCTGTCGTGCTAAGAAAACTTTATATTATCAGAAAACGTTAAATAGTTCGCCAAGAAATGGTGTTATCCCCATACGTTATGGCGGCGTCGCTAGGACACTTACGGCATAAAGCCGGAGGGATGAACAAGCCGACCTCCAACGATGGGAACAGATATGTAGACCTGAATAAACCAGCAATCTCTGCTCGGAACTCAGGTCTGAAGACGGTTCACAGCTCATCCGCAAATCCCTTATCCAGCGAAAGCGGTAATACTCCAAGAACTCCGGTTGATCCTGCCGGACCTTACTGCTATCGGGATGAGACTAAGCCATGCAAGTCGTGCGCTCTCAAGCTATGTTGAGGGCGCGGCGAAAAGCTCCGTAACACGTAGTTAACCTACCCTCGGGATGGGGATAACCCCGGGAAACTGGGATTAATACCCACTAAATGATAATACCTGGAATGGCTTATCATTGAAAGACTCTGGAAACATGCTTCCAGCGTCGCCCAAGGATGGGACTGCGTCCGATCAGGTTGTTGGCGGGGTAACGGCCCACCAAGCCTATAACCGGTACGGGCCCTGAGAGGGGGAGCCCGGAGATGGAAACTGAGACAAGGTTCCAGGCCCTACGGGGCGCAGCAGGCGCGAAACCTCCACAATGCGCGAAAGCGTGATGGGGTTATCCCGAGTGCCGTCCGATGAGGATGGCTTTTCCTCGGTGTAAGGATCCGAGGGAATAAAGGGGGGGCAAGACTGGTGTCAGCCGCCGCGGTAATACCAGCTCCCTGAGTGGTAAGGACGATTATTTGGCCTAAAGCGTCCGTAGCCGGCTTATCAAGTCTCTTGTTAAATCCAATGATTCAATCATTGACCCGCAAGAGATACTGTTATGCTAGAGGACGGGAGAGGTCGACGGTAGTCCAGGGGTAGGGGTGAAATCCTATAATCCTTGGAGGACCACCAGTGGCGAAGGCGGTCGACTAGAACGTGCCTGACGGTGAGGGACGAAAGCTGGGGGAGCGAACCGGATTAGATACCCGGGTAGTCCCAGCTGTAAACGATGCGGGCTAGGTGTTGGGGTAGCTACGAGCTACTCCAGTGCCGCAGAGAAGTTGTTAAGCCCGCCGCCTGGGGAGTACGGCCGCAAGGCTGAAACTTAAAGGAATTGGCGGGGGAGCACCACAAGGGGTGAAGGCTGCGGTTTAATTGGAGTCAACGCCGGGAACCTTACCGGGGCTGACAGCAGAGTGAAGGCCAGACTGAAGATCTTGCCAGACAAGCTGAGAGGAGGTGCATGGCCGTCGCCAGTTCGTGCCGTGAGGTGTCCTGTTAAGTCAGGCAACGAACGAGACCCCCGCTGTTAGTTGCCAGCGAATTCCAACGGAATGTCGGGCACACTAACAGGACTGCCACCGATAAGGTGGAGGAAGGAGGGGGCAACGGCAGGTCAGTATGCCCCGAATGCCTCGGGCCACACGCGGCCTGCAATGGTAGGGACAGAGGGATCCGACCTTGAAAAAGGAAGGCAATCCCTAAACCCTATCTCAGTCGGGATTGAGGGCTGAAACTCGCCCTCATGAACATGGAATCCCTAGTAACCGCGTGTCATCATCGCGCGGTGAATACGTCCCCGCTCCTTGCACACACCGCCCGTCGCTCCATCCAAGTCGGGTCTAGATGAGGCGCAGTCTTCTTGGCTACGTCGAATCTGGGTTCGGTGAGGGGGGAGAAGTCGTAACAAGGTGGCCGTAGGGGAACCTGCGGCCGGATCACCTCCTTAGCAAGCGGACGTTGGATAGGGGGCGACTGATGGAGCTGTGAGCCATACCTGTGCAGCCTGGAGAACCAACGGCTTTCCAGGCGAAGGGCGTAGTGCACGTCACGATGATCGCCATGTAAAGGCTTCAACCAAACGCTAACATGACATTGGGTTCAAGAGTAGGCCCGACATGCTACGCCATTTGGTGGATAGCTAGGCTCGGACGCCGAAGAAGGGCGCGGTAAGCCGCGATAGGCTCCGGGGAGGCGCATGCAGCCCTAGATCCGGAGATCCCCGAATAGGACTTCCAGCCATAGCTCGACTATGGCACGCCTATATAGGCGGGGGAACCCCCCGAACGGAAACATCTTAGTAGGGGGAGGAAGAAAAACCAAGAGGGATTCCCTGAGTAGCGGCGAGTGAAAGGGGAAAGGGTTCAAACCGAATCCCGCGGGGAGACCTGTGGGAGATGTGGGGTTGCGGACCCAGCCGCCTCCTCATCAGTTAAGCTGAAGTGGCCTGGGAAGGCCCGCCGGAGAGGGTGACAGCCCCGTAAGCGCACGCTGGTAGGAGTTGGGCTGGTGCTCCAGAGTATCAAACCTTGATTTTGGCTTGAGAACCTGGGAGGCATCAACTTCCAAAACTAAATACGTTCCGAGACCGATAGCGCACTAGTACGGTGACGGAAAGCTGAAAAGTACCCCGGGAGGGGAGTTAAAAGAGCTTGAAACCAGATGGTTATAGACGTGCATGGCCTGAAAGGGTAGATTCCCCCCGAAGGAAACCGCGGTGACGTGGGAGTACGAGGGAGGAGGACCAGGGTCATGCGTTCCGTCTCGAAACACGGGCCGGGGAGTTCACAATCATGGCGAGCTTAAGGGCGGAAACCCCGTAGGCGCAGGGAAACCGACAAGTTCGCAGTGGAGGCTTCTCCACCAGGAACGAGGTCTGAAAGGGCCTGGAGTCATGGTTGTGAGACTAGAAACCGGGCGATCTAGCCCTGGGCAGGGTGAAGCCAGGCGAAAGCCTGGTGGAGGCCCGAAGGGATTCTGACGTGCAATTCGATCCTCTGACCTGGGGCTAGGGGCGAAAGACCAATCTAGCTCGGTGATAGCTAGTTCCTTCCGAAGTATGTCGCAGCATAGCCTCGAGCGAGGTAGCTGATGGGGTAGAGCACTGATCGGGAAGCAAGGGGGCGAGAGCTCCCACTTTCCCTTCAAACTCCGAATCCATCCGCGCCGTAGACCTCGGGAGACGGGTACTGGGGGGTAAGCCCCTAAGGCCGCGAGGGAAGCAACCCAGACTGGGGTTAAGGTCCCTAAATGCAGACTAAGTGTAAAACAAAAAGGCGTTCTCAGCCTTAGACAGTGGGGAGGTAGGCTTAGAAGCAGCCATCCTTCAAAGAAAGCGTAACAGCTCACCCACCGAGGCTGGGGGCCCTGAAAATAGACGGGGCTAAGTCTGCTACCGATACCCCAGAATACAGTTGAAGACTGTAATTTGGTAGGAAGGCGTTCCGCTTGGGCAGAAGCTGGGCTGAGAAGTCCAGTGGACCGAGTGGAATTGTGTATCCCGGCGGTAGTAACAGCATAGTCAGGTGAAAATCCTGACCGCCGTAAGGGCAAGGGTTCCCCGGCGATGCGTCATCAGCCGGGGGTAAGTCGATCCTAAGGCCGATCTTAACTGAGTAGGCCGAAAGGGAAACTGGTTAATATTCCAGTACCATAAAGATACGTGTGGTGACACAAGCCCACCGTCTAACGCTTTGAGATAGGCTGAGCAAGGCCGTCGCCTTGTTTAACTGTATACGCCTGGGGAGTACCGTAATGGTGAGAACCAGGTGAAGGCAGGAACAGCCTCCCGTTAGGGGGGTTCAGTCGATTCTTGGAGCCAGTGAAAAGGATGGTGGGAAGGATTCTTTATGATCGTACCCAGAACCAACACAGGTGTCCCTAGGTGAGAAACCTAAGGCGTATCGGGTCGAATCCGTGGCGAGGGAACTCGGCAAATTAGCCCCGTAACTTTGGGATAAGGGGTGCCTGCGGTCTTAGTCTAACTGGGATCGTAGGTCGCAGTGACCAAGGGGTCCCGACTGTTTAATAAAAACATAGGTGGCTGCTAACCCGAAAGGGCTTGTACAGCCATTGAATCCTGGCCAGTGGCGGTATCTAAAACCTGGGTCCAACCGGGCTAAGGACCGCTAAACGCCGGGAGTAACTCTGACTCTCTTAAGGTAGCCAAATGCCTTGTCGGGTAAGTTCCGACGTGCATGAATGGATCAACGAGGACCTCACTGTCCCCGCCCGGAGCCCGGTGAACCCACATTACTCAGACGAACAGTCTGGGGATTCCCAGCGGGAAAAGAAGACCCCGTGGAGTTTTACTGCAGCTTGTTGCTGGAACGTGGTTGCTAATGCAGAGCGTAGGCGGGAGCCGTTGAGATCGACTTCTCCGGGAGTCGATGGAGGCGACGATGGAACACCGCCCTTCAGTGATTATGTTTCTTACCTTGGCAAAGGCCTTGGGACAACGGCAGGTGGGCAGTTCGGCTGGGGCGGCACCCCCTTGAAAAAGAATCGAGGGGGCCCTAAGGTCGGCTCAGATGGGACAGAAACCCATCGTAGAGGGCAAAGCTAAAAGCCGGCCTGACTGGATTCTCCACAGCAAGGAATCCAGAAGCGAAAGCTGGGCTTAGCGATCCTTCGAATCCCCATTGGTGGGGGTCGGAGGTGACAGAAAAATTACCCCGGGGATAACAGGCTCGTCGCGGGCGAGAGCTCCCATCGACCCCGCGGTTTGGTACCTCGCTGTCGGCTCTTCCCATCCTGGTGGTGCAGCAGCCGCCAAGGGTAGGCCTGTTCGGCCATTAAAGGGGAACGTGAGCTGGGTTTAGACCGTCGTGAGACAGGTCGGATTTTATCTGCTGGGAATGTTGGTCGCTTGAGGGGAAGGTATCCCCAGTACGAGAGGAACGGGGTGTCGTAGCCTACGGTATACCGGTTGTCTGACAAGGCACCGCCGGGCAGCTGCGCTATTCTGGATAAGAGCTGAATGCATCTAAGCTCGAAGCCACTCCCGAAAATAAGCGGCCATTCCACGACGTGGAGGCCTGGTAACGGGTCGCTAGCCGTGGACGAGGACTGGGAAAGAAGATCCCGTTGATGGAGTGGAGGTGTACTTCAGAAGACTTCGGTCGACTGATTCAGCCTGCCACCCCCAATCGTCCAAGGTGTTGGGCCGAAAAAAGAACTGCAATGTCCTGGGCGACATTTGGCGTGAAGCNTNTTACATGGCGATGTGNNGGCTACGGTTTAAGCNANNGNNNCTTCAATNTGTGTGACCTTCATCAACCTCGTGACACCTGCCACATAACACCTGTCTTAGTACTCCGCTTTCTCTTATCCTTTCAGACCATACTCCGCATCCCTTCTTTCCGCTATCACAACGGTTCTTCCCTCTTCACACACCAAGGCGAAACCATCCGTCATCGAATCACACCGTAAGGCTTCGTCGTATGTCAATTAAATCCCGTAACATCGAACTCGCCGTCTCCACTCCTCCCGCGCCATGGCCAATGATCGTTATCTCCCCCGCCGACAGAGTGCGGTAGGTCACGGCGTTCAAGACGCCGCCGACGTTGAGGGGATTCGTCCTAGGGATGGGTTGCGGCTTGACTTCAGCGGCTTTCTCGGTGATGGAGGCAATCAGCTTGATTACGCAATCCGCGTCTCTCGCCCGTGCAACAGCGTCCACATCAACCTCGCGTATCCCGCGGACCTTAACGTCGCTTAGGGTTATCGGGCGGTCCATAACCCAGTTCGCCAAAATAACGAGCTTACACGCCGAGTCCAGGCCTTCCACATCGCTCGTTGGATCCGCTTCGGCGTAGCCAGCCTCCTGGGCTTCCCTTAACGCCGTCGCCATCGGGGTCTTCGCCTCAAACATTCTGGTTAAAATATAGTTTGTCGTCCCGTTTAAGATGCCGTAAATCGACGAAACCGTATCTCCCAGAAGGCATTTTTTCCCCAGGTCAAGAATCGGCGTTCCACCGCCCACCGCTCCACTGAATCGTAAGAGGACGCGGTTGTAAGCGGCTAATTCCATCAAAGCTGGAAAAGCATGCGCGAGGGGCCCCTTATTCGCCGTGATGACGTGACGTTTTCTCTTCAACGCGGTTTCGATGTAGGACAGCGCCGGCTCGCCGTCGACGAGGTTCGTGGGCGACACCTCCACGACGACGTCGGCGTCCACAGTTTCAATAACGTCGTGCGCGGTCACGCTGGGTCTTCCCACTGCTGGATCCCTCGACACAGAGCCTTCACGCAGCTTCGCCTTGTATATCGCCTCAAAATCCAAGCCGTGAGCCTTCACAGCGGCGCCGCCTCGGTCAACGACGGCGACGATTCGGGGTCTTAACCCAAAAACCCGTAAAAGACCCCGTTGCCTCGCCATGACCGTTCTCGCAAAGGCTTGCCCAACGGTTCCAAAGCCAACAATAATGAGCCTCATCCACGCGGTCTCCACAACGCTAACACTGGCTTCGACCCACATCGACCTCTGAGGGGCCTCCGGCCCTCCTCCCTACCACTAGAAACCTGCTTTTCCCTGGGTTCTCCTTCAACGTAGAACGAGCCGACATAGCGTTTCACACCGGTTCCCTTTCTTCATCATTCGCAATTTCACCTTATTATCTTTTCCTTAGGCGGGGGACAGTTGTTTTAACGCGTCTTCACCGTTCGGATCGCCTCTTTTCCCCTTAGAAGCCGTCGGAGGGGCTTCGTAGTCGACTGGAATCCTTGTCCCACGCTGCCGTACGCGCTGTTTGATAAGGAGAGCGGGTGCGTCCCCTTCCTCTCCAGCTCGCTAAGGATGCCTCAACGCTTACGGCGGTTCGTCTTCAACGCGCTCCCTCTCTGACGACGTTTATCTCCGCTCAAGTATCTTTATATAGCTTCTTCGAGAGTACTGTTCCTTGGAAGCCGCCTCTTTTTCTGGTCAAAAATCATGAAAAGGACGTGCGATCAGAGTTTCAACACTTGGATTCTTCCCTACGCGTACCTTCTCCCCCATTCGCCCTCAAGGGGTGACCCGTGTTTCGATTGAATGGCAGTAATCCGCCCGGCCATCTTTTAGCGGTCATAGTGGCGGGGCTTCTCATCACGGCGCTGATGTACTCCCTCTGGCCAAAGGACACCGTGTTGGTCAATGACGTGCTCCTCTTAACCGAATTTGACCATGAGCGACAGCACGCCCTCGCCTTGAACGCTGGGGACGTACTAGTCGTTGTCATCGAGCTCACAGGGGATCTCTTAGACTTTGAGTTTCTGGACGTGAACTCTCACCCCCTCGTGAAAGGTGAGGACATTCTTTCAGGGACCTTTACTTGGACCGTGAATCAAACGGGCTACTACGTGTTGGAGGTCTCAACGAAATGGCCGCGCGCAACCGTCAAATATCGCGTCGCGGTAAAGACCCGCTAATACGCCGCGGTTTACCGCCCCGTGTACAATCCGCTCGCAGCAGCCCGATGTGGATTGATGTCGCGGTTTGCTGCGCGATGACCCGTGAGCGACCAGCCGTAGCCTCTTGAAAGGCGTGGAAGGCCGCTGGAGGCTGGAAGACGCGAACAAAGACCTCGTCCCCGAGGGGAAGCGACGGTATTGCGGCGGGTTTACCCGTGCTTTCCGGAGCAAACCCTGACCTTACTCGTCTGCTCTCTGGCTACTCGCAGTCTTCAGCCCTCTCGTGGTGGACGACGTATACTCTATTCGGGGTGGAAGCACCTGCTTCCACACGTGATGGCAACGCTTATAGAACTCAACCATGTTGGTCACGATTTGGTGCGTTGAGAGGTGCTGGGTACGTAAGATGGGGTTGATTCCAGGGAATGCGTCACTCGAATAGAAGGCACATCCCTCACAGTGTTCGGCTAACGTGGTCCCGGAGAGGCTGTGCAGTAGATCTGGGTGCACGGCCATCGACTTCACCCGCGCCGCGAACTGAAGCATGGCTGTAAACGATGCCTGCGTCTCCCCTGGAAGCCCGACAATGAAGGAGAGTTCATAGTTAATCCCGCTTCCCGCGGTCCACTGGATGGCTCTCTCCACGACTTGGGGGGTGAAGCCTTTCTTGATNGCGTGAAGAACCTGAGGCGTGACGGTCTCGATGCCGTAAAAGATGTAGACGCACCCCGCGTCTCGCATTCTCTGTAAGACTTCCGGATCCACACGATCCACCCTCGTCGAACAAGTCCACTGAATATTGACCTGTTGCTTCCTAATTTCTTCGCAGATCTGCAGTACGCGGTCTTTATTGAGAGTAAACGTGTCATCGCAGAAGCTAATGATGTCTACGTCGTATCGGTCAATCACCTGCTGCATCTCATCGACGACCTTCGTAGGCGATCGATATCGTACCTGTTGCCCATGTAACGCCTTGGTTGAACAGAAGATACACTCGTACGGACACCCCCGCATGGTCTCAAGGGCCACGTTTTTGACCCCATTCACCTCAAAGTATTTTTCAAAGGGGATCACCGTGAGGCCTCGTCCCGGATAGGGGAGTCGGTCGAGGTCGGTGATTCGCTTGCGAGGCGGAGCGAGAACAACTTGGTCTCCTTCTCGGTACGCCATCCCCCGGACGAAGGCGGTCGCACCCTGCATCACCCGCTGCGTCAACTCAAGCATCGCCTCCTCGCCCTCGTAGAGGCCGATGACGTCGATGTCCTTGACCTCTCTCAAGATCCGGTGGCTATTAAAGGTGGCATGGACGCCGCCGTACACGGTGATGATCTTGCGATCAACCTCCTTCACCGTTCTGGCCACTTCAACCGCTTCCGGATAATTGTAACTCGTCGAGGAGATCCCCACAATTTTAGGATGCTCGTGAAGCAGGATCTGCTTTAGAAAGGCGATATCCCGCCGAGGATGCATCTCGTGATAGAGGTTCAAATCCAAGATTTGGCTGGTAAAACCATGGTTATCCAAGTACGCACCAATGTACCCGAGGCCNAGGGGAAAGTACCGCGGTAAATGGAAGCGGCCAAACAGTAATCGATAGCTGGGTCTAACCAACAGAACGTCCATACTCACACCTCTAACAGGTCAATGCCTGTCAACAGCGTCGTGAATTCCACGAGGTCATCTTGGATACGGTGCGGTTCGGCATCGTATTGCGCCTGAAGCGACTGTAAAAGACGGGCTACGCTTCGCCGACCATCATAGGCCTCACAGATTGCTGCTCCCACCGCGTTCAATTTGTAGAGAATACGACTGAAGGGGTGGAGGACCGTTTGATGATCCTCGATCCAGTACGCTCCATACTTTACTTTCGGCGTCGTCTCCAGAAACTGGGGTAACGGGACCTCAACCGGGATCAGCGTCGCTGGGTCATAGGAATACGTAATAAAGGCGTCATCTCTCGAGAAGAGCGAGAGGAAGACCTCAAAATTGACCATCGTCTTGTTATAGATCTCCGTGCAGAACTCCACAGAGAAGATCCGGGGTTTCTGATACATCTTTCGGGTGGCTACCGGCCTGTCTTGGCCACGGAACCGGCCTCGTCCAAAGAGCGACGCAATCCGCAATCCTTTACGCGGCCCGCGGTCTCGGGGTCGACCTCGTTGCGTGATCAGTTCAATGACGCCTTGGGGTAAGTCAAGGCCATGTTTCTGCAGACAGTGGGCTGGATTCGTCATCAATTCTAAGACAAATTGTCGATCCACCCGAATTTTAGCGAGAAGGGTTTCCAAGTCGTGGCTCTGTTTTTCTGAACGTAAATCAATGTGGATCCTTGGACGCGTCGTCGTGTCTTCTACCACCGCGTATCACTCCGTTACCCTCACTATACGCTTCTCCAAATATAACCTGTAAGGCTGGACGCGTCCCGGGGGGCGATAACTTCACAGATCACCGTAATCGTTCGAGGGGCTTCTTCCACTCTACCTCGAAGGCGCGAATAATCGGACAACTCGGCGGATCCATGGGATCTCCTCGGAACAGACACTTCGTGCCCCGTTTCTCAAGGGTGTAGCCTCGGTGACAAAACGGGCATCTGAAAAAGGCGTGTCGATACACGAATAAAACCGTCTTCTCGTAATCCAGTTTACATACGTCACACGTAAAGTACAGATAAAGCCACTCGCCTGCGTTCCAGAATAAAACAAGTACAAAGGCAACGAGGAGTGCCACGAACAATAGAAAAGTACCCAAATTACTACTGTATGTTAACGTTTAATGACGTATATAAGCGTTAAAGAACGCGATATTCGTATTTGTCAACAGCCTGAAGACTGCATGTAAACCTGGCGCCGGGAATGGGATTTGAACCCATGTAGTCCCAAGGACTACTGGATCTCGAGTCTGTTCCAGTCATGGGAAGTCCAGCGCGTTACCACTCTGCCATCCCTTATTGAGGCCCTTTCAATCCTTGGCAACGGATGTTCCCGGCGGCTATGTCCTTTCTTGGGTAGTTCTCTTCTAAAAACCTTCTTCTTTTACGGTATCCGCCTTCCTCTGTAGAGGCTATGGGCGCTATCGGGCTGAGGTGGCCGGAACCTCCCCTCGGTGCTTTCGTCTCGTCAAGTGGTAGAGATTATCGTACGCCGACGCTCCGAACCAAAAGACTTATTAGTGATGTTGCGCGAAACATAGGACTTGCATAAAAGACTGAGGAGCCTACTGGAAAAGGCGTTACTTCCGTAAACACAAATGATTACGTCAATAACGAGTAAAAAAAAGTTACAAGATTGCTTAGGTTTAAACTATCGAGGCACTAATTCCCTTCTACTAAAAGGGATTCCCAACGAAAAACCGTTGAACATCGCCTTCTGGATTTAGACCGAAGGGGTCTCGCAGAAAACTGCCTACGCGGCCAACTAGTCTGCTTGGAAGACGCATGCATTTCCAGTCTTTTCCAGTAGCCGAGAACGAAGAAACCGTAAAGGTCTTGACCAACGAGAGGGGTATTAATGGAACGAGACGCTTTCAAGGGGAAGAATCCGATCAAGGAACCAGAGACCAGCGTCCTCTTCTTCTCTTCACGTTGCTTTCAGTTCCACCAAACGCGTTTAGGGGAAGGTGAGTGCACATACTGAGCTCTAAGGAACTCTTAAGACGAAGGATGTTCCAGCACGGACGCTGTCCAGAGTGCGGAAGCGAGGAGTTCATTACAGACCCGGAGACGGGTGAAATAACCTGTAATCAATGTGGACTCGTGCTCCAAGAGGAGGTTCTCGACCAAAAACCCGAGTGGCGTGCCTTTACCCCCGAAGAGCGGCGGGCGAAGGCCCGCGCCGGCGCTCCCACGTCCCTGAAGCAATTCGATAAAGGCCTCTCCACGACCTTTCAACCCTACAAAGACGTGTACGGCAGATCCCTCCCCACCAAAGCCCGGCTTAAAATGATGCGGCTGCGCAAGTGGAACATTCGATCCAGAATGCACTCCTCCGCCGAGCGGAATCTCTCCCAGGCCATGAATGAGTTGACCCGATTGACCGATAAGCTCCACATCCCCCCTGACGTCGCGGAGCACGCGGCCCTGATCTATCGAAGAGCCCTCGACAAGGGCTTAGTTCGCGGACGCAGCATCAAGAGCATCGCCGCCGCCGCCCTCTACGCAGCCTGTCGGCTCACGCGAACCCCGCGAAGCCTCAAAGAGATCTCGGACACAAGCACGCGAAGACGAAAAGAGATCTCACGATGCTACCGACTGGTGCAGCGGGAACTCGAACTAACGATGCCTGTGGACGAGCCAACGAAATTCGTCGCCAGAATCGCGTCGCGCACAGGGCTGAGCCAGAAAACCCAGAACACCGCCATCGACCTCCTTCACAAGGCGAAGAAGATAAAGGCCGACGTCGGAAAAGGCCCCGCGGGGATTGCCGCGGCAGCGCTCTACATTGCCTCCATACTGAACGGGGAAAAAGTGACACAGAAGCGACTCGCTAGTGCTGGAGGCGTCACGGAAGTCACCGTCCGAAACCGTTATGACGGCCTAGATAAGAGCCTAGGTCTTGGCCTCCGCAAGATTCTCAGGGGCTAACCGGGCGTCCCTAATCGGGCCTCCTAGCAAAATCCCGTTCGTCAATTTCAACGTACAACCCGAGGGACAGGTCGCACGCAGCCGAACCGAAAGACCGCCTCCTTCACGCGTCTTCTTCATCATGGAAACGGGTGTAAAACACCTGATCCAGCTCCTCGAGGTCTTCAAGGACAAAGACACCGTCCATGCGCGCCAGCTTTTTCACGTGGGCAACGTCCTCCCGCCGGATCCTCAGCCTCAAATCGCGTCCATCAGGAAGTTTCGTAACGGTTACGCCGACCGCATAATCCGAGGGCATGATGTAAACGGGAACAAAGGCTTTCAAAGCCATAATTACCGAATTGGTCAGTAAGGAGTCCGCGATACCTAGCGCGATTTTGGCGACGGTGTTGGATGTGGCGGGAGCGATCAAGAACAAGTCGAATTTCCCCAACTGCAACGCGCCAGCAAGAAAGGGAGTATTCGAATCTTGTTCAATCCGAATGCGGCCAAACGCGTCGGTTAAAGTGTCCATCAGCTTATAATACTTCATAACCTGATATCCAGCCTTAGACAAGTACACCGCGATGTCAACGCGATTTCGATGGCGGCGTTGCTGTGTTTTCAGGGCCTCAACGGTTTCGGCCAATCGATGTCCGCTTCCGGTTATTCCCCACGCCATGGTCCCTCGCCCTTCACGTTTCCCCTTCGTTACAGCGTCCTCTGACATGGGTTTTCCACGCTCCCTTTTGGCTGCGAATACGCCGTCTTTAACACCTCGGCGAAGCGTTTAACGGTTTTCCTTAGACTCCGAAAGCCTTCGACATCCATCTTCACGTCGTCCAGCGTGTCTTTCGACCAGAACGAGGCTCCTAGGTTAGCCCCAAAGGCGCCCCCACTGACGGGGATGATTCCATTGAGGACGTAGAAGGTGATGATTTGCTGTAAGACCAGTTCTTGTCCCCCAATGCGATCCCCGCCAACCGCGATAGCAACCCCGTATTTCTTCTGGAAAAAGGCGTCGTCCGCCGCGACTAGAGCCCTGCAGCGGTCCATGATGGCCTTTATCTGCGCGCTAACGCCCCCGTTGTATACGGGAGACGCGATGACGAGGCCTGTGGCGTCCGCGAGTAATGGGTAGAGTGCGTACATGTCGTCNTTCAGGACACACTCCTTATGGGTCAAGCAGAAGTCGCAATGCGTGCAGAACCCAATCTGTTTACCGCGGACCGTGAAGAAGGCGGTTTCAAAGCCCCTCTGCGCTAACATGTGTAAGGCTTCGGTCAACACGTACTCGGTCGCCTTCTTTCTTGGGCTCCCACATATCCCAACGATCATGTGAGGTCATCAAAGGTCTATTCCCACCAGAACGCAATAAAGATTACGACGGCCCATACCGCCATCGATGTGTGGAGAGCACTGGAAGCGGGCGAGAAGGTACCCAGCCAGTTTTTCGTCTAAACTGAGGGCATATGTTTACCACGAGTTCTTTACGATCAGTACGACTCAGACGAAGCCGTCCACGAAAACCGAAAAACTTATTCTGGGAACATAGTATATCGTTGTGGAGGCAGAGGATTTGAGCTCACATGAGGAATTGGTCCAGTTTCTTCGAGACCAGATTAAGATCGAACACACGATTGTTGACTCGCTGAATAGGTCCTTGAGTGAAATAGGAAATAAAGTCGTCAAGGGTGTCTTAAAGGGCATATCCCTCGACTCAGTCAAGCATGCCGAGATGTATGATGCCGCGGTGAAGCTCTTGACCGACGTCACGCCAGCCCTTACACAAGAACATCTCGATCAGCAAATCGAATTGGTGAAAGAGCATATAAGGTTAGAAGCCGAGCTCATTCAAAAGATTGGGAAGATCCTTCCCAGCATTGCAAACGAGAAGGTGCGGCTGCTCTTAAACGCGATATTGACGGATGAGAAGAGGCATCATACGCTCTTACAGGAGGTCCTAGACATTCTCGTTCAAGGAGAAACCATTACCGAAGAAGACTGGTGGGATCTCATATGGAAGAACGTTCCGTTTCACGGTAGCCCAGGAGGCTGAACGCGGGAGCATCTTCTCAGACGAGTACAAGCCCTATGAGGACGAATGAAGGTCAGACGTCCTGATCGTTTAAGTCGACGTTTAGCATTGTTTCTAAAAGGTAAACAGCCCAAGCGAGCGAACACCAAGAGCACTTGCATAAGCCATCCAAAACAACAGGAATAGAGCCAACGATTAACTCTGTCGAGAACGGCTTTGAAAGACAGCTCCAAAAGGCGTAAACTTGTTTTTATTCGCTCTAGTGGCTCGCTAGCTAGCGGGTGGCATGGCAGGAACGTCCTTGTTGACGCTATCCTAATCGCTCCTCAACCTCTCGCTGAAAGCTTTTAACGTGTTCTTGGAAAACCTGAATCTTTTGTTGAAGGATTTTCCACTCTTCCTCAGTCATTATAGCATTCATACTCGTCCTTACTCCTCCCACCACGACGGAACAGGGTGTCAGGAAGAAATTAAGACCCTTTTTCAAATAATTTATTGATATGTTTTATTAAAACTTGGTGCTTTCACGCGAATAAGTTGACAGAAAGATGAGGAGGAGCAGTGAATTCCGGTCGTATGGTATTACTCGTAGACTGCGTTCACGAACACCGTTAGTATGAATAGTATTTATGAAGCGATGGAAAAAAAGGTGAGTTCGCGGAAGGGGTTATCCATTAGTTGAACAAGTCTTCTTAAATAGGGTCTAAAGCCCCCCCACTGAAACCTCGTCTCCAAGGTTCNCGACATAATTGTTTCGCCTATGCGTTCAAATGATGGATCGGTCATTTTACGCTGTTTGTACGGCTTAAGCCAAGCATTTACGCTAGCGAGGGCTCAATAAGGGTGAATACGATGGAAATTACCTTAGGGATGGAATTATCTAAAAGTATATATGCGTCAGCAGAAAGATAAGATAGTGGTGATTTTCATGGTCAAGATAGAAAAAGTCGAGGGAATAGGCCCAACCTATGCCGAGAAACTTGGTGCAGCAGGGATCAATACCACCGACGATTTGCTTGATGCGGGTGCAACACCAACGGGACGGGAAGAGCTTGCTGAGAAGACGGGGATTTCAGCGAAGTTGATTCTTGAGTGGGTGAACCTCTCAGATCTCTTCAGGATTAAGGGAGTAGGTGAAGAGTATTCCGATCTTCTCGAAGAGGCTGGAGTTGACACGGTAGCTGAGCTTGCGAGAAGAAATCCAGAGAATCTACACGCTAAGATCCTCGCGGTGAATGAGGAGAAGAGCCTCGTACGAAGACCACCAACAATGAGCCAAGTCCAATCGTGGATCGAACAGGCGAAAGCGCTTCCCCGAAAAGTCGAATACTAAATAACACACATATTCCTTTTTCCCACTATTTTTATCATACTGCTAGGAAATAAGCCTCGCCAAAAAAGAAGCGGAAGCTGGCGGATTCTATAAGGTAATCTGAGAGCACTCCATCTCACAGTAACGTGTGATAAAGTAGATCGGATAGTAGGAGGCTCGCCACTCATTAGTTACGTAGAGTATAGAATCCGCAAGTGACATTCTGGAAGCCGAGGCAACATCCCTGTCAATATGCTGAGAGGGGTCTGATCGTGTGCGTTATGTGTCGTCAGTCTGATGATATGCGGGGACGTATGTTTCTCTCGGGATCCCATGGTCGCTGTAGGCGATTAACCAGAGGGGGCGCCATGCGAATGCTGTCAACTGCAGGTCAACATCGGTCCGTCGAGGCTTGATTTCTTGTGTGATCAGATCGGCTTGGGCCTTCTCCCATTTATCAGTGATCGCTTTTGTTTCTTGGCCTATCTCGTCCTCCAGATCATGCATATCCGCTTTCAGTTCAGCGATCTCGTCTCGTGTCTGCGCTATGTCCATTTTGGCCTTTGCGGTGTATCGCCGTCTTCTTGTGGCGGTAGTAATCGAGCTTGTTCGTCGTCGACCCATGAAGAAGCTCAGCACGGATTCGCCGATCCCTACTACCTCTTCCCGCTTACGGGCCTCGTGCTCAGCTTCATCATCGGCCAATTCCCGCTGTAACCTCCGCATTTTGCTCTCAAGCCGGTCAAGTCGCTTTGCGTACTTTGTTTCGAGTTTATCCACCTCTACATCGCGCCGTTCCCTTGAGACTTGCTGCACCCTAATGATGAATTCGCGCTCGCCTTCGTCAGGTCTCTGGATGACGCCGAGGTCGGGGTGTGCCCTCAACCTCAAACGGCTGTTGTAGTACAACCAGTCAACGAGGTCTTTACTGATCTGCTTGAGATCCCTCGCGCTGTTGGTGTATTCCGGGATCGGAGCGAAGAACGGTTCTTGACCCGAACTGACCGGTTCTGGGTTTCTCGAAAGGTCATTGAGGCGGAGTGGGAGTGATTCGGCAGCCCCCCAATTCACGCCACCAACAGCCTCTGGAGGCCCGGCCAACAGAATTTGCTCTCGCTGCTCGTCGATGTTGTGCTTACGATCCACGAACCGAAGGGTGGCCACACCAAGAACCGAGGGCTTGTACACTAACGTCGCGCTTTCAACCCGCACGGTTGCCCCGACGGTTCTAGTGAACTGACGGATGGTCTCCTGTTCACCCGTTTCGATGGGAAGGAACACTTGGGTTATCGACGGATCNAGTGCAGGGAGGGTTACTGAAAAATCGGCTGGTGGACGAGGAGTCGACGCGTCTAGGGTAGAAGGGCCTATCGATGGCGTCGGGGCTCTTGTGGGCCTACGCGCGGGTTCGGGGAGCACCTGCTTGATGTCGGGACCCCGGTGCTTGTGCACGCTCATCAATTGGCTGACTTGGGGCCGCGTGAGGGGGCCTCGAAGGTAGCTCATCACCCAACGNGTGTGGAAGACCACCGGCTGCTTTGCGTGAACGTTATGCATGAGGAAGATTCGGCTGCTGAGCTTGTTGATCAAGGCGCTGTAATCCACTTTCTCGCCACCGCCACCAGCTTCCAAAATGGCGCCCTTGAGGCCCTGCAGAACCCGGTCTTTATCCCGTTCAGCCTGAAGCTTGCCAATGAACCAGGTCCCCATGTTAGTCAATCCCTTGTAGTCCAGGTCCACGGGGTTCTGAGTGACCAACAACAAGCCCAAACCGAAGGCTCTCGCCTGCTTCAGCAACGTCAGCAGGGGGCGTTTGGAGGGGGGTTCGGCGACGGGGGGAAAGAAGCCGAAGACCTCGTCAAAGTACAACAGAGCGCGGAGGCTGGTTGTGCCCGTCTGACGACGCGTCCACGTTAACAGGTTTTCTAGGAGGAGCGTAACGAAGAACATACGCTCACGATCAGACAGGTGGGCGATGTAGAAGATGCTGTGGCGTGGTGTCCCGTCCTCGGAATACAGCAGACGGTCAATGTCCAACGGCGCTCCATTCAGCCAGCTCTGGAAGCTGGGAGAGGCGACGAGAGTGTTAAACGCCATCGCCAGCTCGAAACGGTGTTTCGCAGGGTAAAAGGTATCGACATCAAACACGCCCAGCTGACGCACTGGCGGCTTCTGAATCGACGTGATCAACTTCGGCAGATCCAGGTCCTCATTCTTTCGCCAATAGTGTTCAAATACCGTTGACAACAGGATTGCCTCGCGGCTTCGCACGGGATCCGCGTCAACCCCAACTAACTCGAGGAGGGCGGCGACGGTGCCAGTAATCTGTTCCCGGACCGCCTCAGCGTTCTCCTCAAAATTTACATCGGGCGCGGCGAAACTGCTGAGTATGCTGACGGGTAGGCCGGCGTCTGAGCCCGGCGTGTATATTGAGAAACCAGCGGATTCCCGCAATAGGCGGATGCGGTCGGGTCCGATACCCCAATCTGCCAGTCCCTTTCGCCATAGATCGGCAACGTACCGAGCATATTCCTCAACCGTTTTGCCTTTCCGTCGCGCGTCGTCAGGATTGACCCAAGGCCGAAAGTCCTCCGGATTAAGTTGGGGGAATTGCAGCATAAGATTGGTGATGTCGCCTTTCGGGTCGATCAGAATCGCGGGCACCTTATCCAACGCTGCTTCCTCCAGCAAGCCGATGCACAGACCCGTCTTCCCGCTCCCCGTCATCCCTACGCAGAGCGCGTGCGTGGTCAGATCTCTGGCGTCGTAGTTGACCACGGTATTAGAGACGTTTCCCGTCGATACGTCGTATTCGGCTCCCAAGAAGAAGGACCCCAACCGTTCAGGTGGCGCTTGCATATTGACCCCCCCTAAACATAATAAAGAATTCAATAAGTCAAATACTTGATAACACTATAATAAACCTCATATGAAAAGCTTGCTTTCCCTCACGGCTCTCCACCAGAAAGCTGTACGAGAAATCCTTTTTGACCGGTCTTTGAGAGAAGCGTGAAGAAGAGCAACATCGATTACGCTGGGAATGACACCGCCTTAACCGTGTACGGCATCCCCCACGACCGTTGTCGCTAGCTACACAAGATAGATATATGCTTTACACACTCTGTTCTTGAGGATAATCGGGTTGACTGACGAGGTAATCCTTGTAGCCTATGCCGAGATTGGGTTAAAGAGTCCCCCGGTGAGACGGCACTTGGAAACCCTCTTGATGTGTCATATCCGGAAGCGGCTGGAATTAGAGGGAGTTCAGGCGGGGAAGGTCGTGAAGGCGCAGGGCCGTCTTCTTGTTGAAGGCGGAGGGGGGGTACGAGGAGCTGAAATCATCGCGAACGTCTTTGGAGCTGCGTCAGCGATGCCTGCCTTGAGAATAGATGCTGACGTCGCGAGTATTACACGGACAGTTGTGGATATGGCCGCGGATGTCATGGAGCCAGAAACGACCTTTGCTCTGGCAGCCAGGCGGATAGGCAGCCAACCCTATACGAGTAAGGAGCTTAAAGTCGTCGTTGGAAACGCGGTGTTGAAGGCATTGTCGGGGAAAGGGATCCGCGTGGACCTCACGAATCCCGATACAACGATTTACATCGAAGCCCGGGGACAAACCGCATATGTATATCATCGTGTTGTCCGCGGCGTCGCCGGCCTCCCCTTTGGGTCTCAGGGTAAGGTGGTCAGCTTGTTTTCGGGGGGAATTGACAGTCCGGTCGCAGCGTGGTTGATGATGCGGAGGGGGTGCGCGGTGAGATTGCTCTTTTGTGATCAACGCCCCTTTGTGGGCGAGGATTATTATGCGCGGGCGCTGACGGTGGCAAGACGGCTCCGGCAGTATGTTCCCTTGGACACCTATTCGCTCCACGTGGTGTCCACGGGGGAGATTATGCGGG
>JGI24422J19971_10000701_pt1 | contig 19178 bp, 14 predicted proteins | sample DeeMarSWOR152_54_FD_19971 | JGI IMG/M metagenome (IMG submission 19971) | reverse complement strand
CTGTCATCTCCTTCTACACAGAGGGAAACTGAGCCTGTAGAGAGAATGAAGGCTTCTGTCATTATTCCTACCCATAACAGGAAAGAAATCCTGCACCATGTTTTACAGTATTACTGCCAGCAGGATCATCCAAAAGGAAACTTCGAGCTTATTGTGGTTGACGATGGATCAACAGACAATACTCCGGCTCTGTTCGACAGACTAAAATGTATTGATATTGATCATACTACGAATCATCTTTTAAAAAGACATGCCCGAAGGATCTTGAGCACATCAGAAGGCTGGTACATTTCGAAAACGGGGGATTTAGAGACCACGAAGATTAGAGCCAAGGGAGAGCCGGTTTATGTGAAGTTTATTCAGACAGTAAAGTCAGGACGATCAATCGCGCGAAATATTGGCTTGAGCATGGCTACCTACCCTTTGATCATATTTGCGGATGATGATATTTTTGTTGAACCCTCATTCGTAAGAAAGCACGTTGACTGCCATGCTACAGGGGACAACAAAGTTATCATGGGGACGGTAATACACACCAGGAATTTTAAAAACCCACTGACTACACGGTGGAAACCAAAAGACATAAATACTGCCTTTCTTGCCACAGGGAATGCATCTGTTTTAAAGGAGCACCTGTTGCACGCAGGTGGTTTTGATGAAGGCTACAGTGTGTACGGGTGGGAGGATTTTGATATAGGGATCCACCTTGAGAAAAATGGTCTGGAGTCGGTTAAAAAGAAGATATACGGATATCATTACGATCCCCCACATCCTTTTATAGAGCCACAAAGCATTTATAACAAAGAGAAGGAGAGGGGATTCAGTGCTGTATATTTTTTTAAAAACCATCCACTCAGATGGGTAAGGAGGTTTACACTTGTTAATAACCGGGTGCTGCAGAGTGTTGTCCAAGCCCTTGGATATAGGAACTGGTTTTTATCTAGGGAGAAAATCTTATTCTTTAAAGGTCTTCTCACGCTTCTTATCCGTTATAAGGGATACTTTGATGGGATCGAGGAAGGGAAAAAACACTTAAAGATAAATTAGCTTTATATGACCACCAGGTTTCATGTGTATATTTTGAAGGGCTCAGGGATATATGTAAAGATCAATTGATTCAAAGCAGTATGGAGAAAAGTTTGTTGGACAAGGTAGATAAAAAAGAAGATATGATCCTTTTTTCAAACGGACCTGGCGAAGTTTCGACCTGGGTCTTACCTGTNCTTGAAGAGGTGGCAAGGAGGCAAGACCTNGTCAGCCGGTANCGGATAATCTTGATAATTCATCCCTGTCAGTTTGCATCAGGTGCAGAACATATTGTTGCGAAAAATTACGATTGCGTTGAAGAGGTTATTAAACCTTCGGAGTATCTGAAGATACTGTTTACAGGAATCGGGAAGAGAAAATACAGCTTTGCGAGGGATGGTATCATGTTTTCCCTCGGCGGGGACCTTATGCACCCCGTCATTTTCAGAAGGAGGATAAAAGGGAAACACACACTTTATGCATACACCAACAACCCTGGGTGGGAAAAGTACTATGAAAAAATTTTCGTGCGGAGTGATTATATCAAAGAAAAATTTCTCAAGCACGGTTGCCCTAAAGAAAAAGTCATAATTACGGGTGATCTTGTGTTTGATTCTTTAAGATCCTTCAAGTCTAGGCCTGAGATAAGAAAATCATTGGAATTAAAGCGCAGTGAAAGAATGATCGTCTTTATGCCAGGCAGCAGGGACTTCGAAGTAAAGTATATGCTCCCCATATTTCTTAAGGTTATTGATGATCTTACGGAAAAATGGGATGATGTAAAACCTTTTATACTAAAATCCCCTTTTGTTTCCTTTAGTATGATGGAAAGCTCTCTCTCCCTTGGAGGAAAAATAAAGGAAATAGAGAGCCTACATGGAGTTCTGGAAGGGTTTAGTGATGAGGTGGGACCGAAAATAGAGTTATCAAATGGGAAATACGTTCAAGTGCTTGAAGGTGGCCTTGAGCTTTGGGGTGATGGTATAGACTTTGCCGTCACTCTTCCGGGCACCAACACGGTTCAGCTTGCCTACAGGGAAATACCGTCTCTTGTTGTTGCGCCTATGAACAAGCCTGAAGTTATTCCTATAGAGGGTATTTTCGGACTTTTAAAGTGGGTTCCCTTCATAGGAAAGCCAGTTTTGAAAAGAGCAGTATTGCGCTATATTGATAAGTTCCCATTTGCAGCGCTGCCTAATATTTACGAAAACGAAGAGATATTGCCCGAGCTCTTCGGTGTGATCAAGACCGCTAATATCACAGAAAAGATCAATGAAATAATTGAAAATAAAACGGATGAGAAGATAAGGAAGAGGCTTCTACACTTTAAACCCGACAGCGATCCTGTGCGCATAATTGTAGAGGAAGTATGGGGGAAGTGACACTAAGAGCTGAGTTGCACCTGTTATATGGGTGATGTGAGCCAAAATCGGGAAGTTTGAGTAGGGTGTTTGAATGCCTGAGGTAAGGAGCATTTTATTTATTTCCAATGGATACGGCGAGGATAATGTTGCAGCGCATATTGCGCAGGAATTCCTGAGTCAATATCCCGATTACCGGATTACCGGGTATCCCACAGTAGGGCAGGGCAAATTTTACGATCAGCTTGGAATACCACTTGCCGGCCGTGGGATCAGCCTCCCGAGTGAAGGTTTTGTGCGGACACCAAAAGATTTTTTCAAGGATGTGATACAAGGATTTTTCAGAAAAACCTTAGGCATGGGTTTGGCGGTCAGAAGAGCCAGTGCAGATTACGGTTTTCTCGTGGCCGTGGGTGATCCCTATCTCCTCCTCTTTTCAACTATTTTTACTAAGTTTAGGAGACAACAAAAGATATTCATCGGTATTCAGCAATCTGAATGGTATGAAAGTAGAAAGCCCTTCAAGCTACACTACAGCTTGCTTGAACGGCTGTGGCTGAAGTGGTTTTCTGCACTCATAGTTGTGAGAGACACGAAGACAAGGGATTATCTGCTGGGCAAAGGTCTTAACATGGTTTTCTCTGCGGGCAATCCAATGATGGATTGTTTCACCATCAGAGAAACACCTGTGTTTCCCAAAGATAAGACTGTCATCGGGATACTGCCAGGCAGTAAAAAAGAGGCTTATGACAATTTTGGAAATATCATCGAAATCCTCAAGAGTTTGCACGAATTGGCGGGAAAAGAGTTTGATTTTCTCTTTGCCATTGCATTTTCACCCAATCTTGATACTGGCATCTTAAAGGAGAAGTACGGACTAAAGAAAACAGAGTTATCCATTTCTATAGCTGAGACTATGGGAGCTCTTGAAGCATACCGAATAGAAAGTACCGGGATCGTGCTGCTTTTTTTTAAAACACTTTTCGGAAATATCATTGCGGAATCAAAAGCAGTCATAGGGCTTTCCGGCACTGCAAACGAACAGGCTGCTGGTCTGGGAAAACCGGTATTTACTTTCTGGGGAGAGGGTCCTCAAATTACTGCAAAGTTCCTTGTTGCCCAGAAGAAACTGCTAGGGGAAGCACTCTTTCTTTTTCCTCCGGATCCGCCTCGTATTTCTCGGGAAATTTACGAGGTTTTGAAGGATGAAGGGATTTTGAAAAAAGCGCGGGATGACGGCATCAGGAGGATGGCAGGGCGGGGGAGCATAAAGGGTATCGTATGTGAGATAGAGGCCCGTGCACGACGATTGAGCTCTGCCTGATCTCTCATAGTATTACCTTGGTAGTTTACTCACAATCTCCCTTCTTCATCGAGCAACTCTCTAATTTCCTTGTATTGTTAATCTATTAACAATTCAATATAACTCCTTAAATATCAAAATATAAGAGCATGTTTTTTTACTTGACAAAAAATCTATGATGGGATAAAAAGAAACTTGGGTTTACAAGAATAATCTTTGATAAAGGATAAAAATATTTTTTAAAGGAGAGAAAAAAATGAGAAAATCTAAGTTTTCTATCACACTGATGGTGTTCTTTATCGTTTTCTGCTTTGCTGTGATGCTTCCAGGTGTGCTATTAGCTCAACCGGGGAAGGGAATGTATTTTCGTCTGGTTACCCATGGTGGTGATGATCCGTTCTGGGCAGTGGTTCAGAAAGGGATGATTGATGCTGTAAAAGAACTCGGTTGCAAGGCAGATATTGACCTCTGCGGCGGAGATCTTTCTTTCCAGCAAAAACGATTTCAGGAAGCAGTTGCAATGAGACCTGACGGGATTGCACTCGTTATCAATGACGATAAGGCATGGGATAAGCCGGTTGCAGATGCGCTCGCAAAGGGAATTAATGTAATTGGTATGAACAACGATGATAGCGAGGGTGTAGCAGGAAATGATCGATTGTGTTACATTGGACAGAATGAAAGAAGAGCTGGTTATATGATTGGGTTAAGGTGTTTTCGAGCTGGTGAGAAAAAAGGCTGGAACTTAACGAATGCAAAGGTTGCTGCAGCAGTAGAGGTTCCAGGGGCAACGTATGGAGTAGTGAGATCAGCAGGAATAAAGGATGCTATGAAAGAGTTCGGTATCAGGGGGGATATAGATATTATCGATGCCGGTGGGTTGGAAATGACAACTGTTGAGGCAAGAGAGACAGCTTATCTTGTAGCTCATCCAGATACCAAATTTATTTTTGGTTTGGGTGGAATCTGTACTGATCGACTTACATCTTCTCTGAAAAATGCTGGGAAGAGACCAGGACAGATTATANCTGGAGGATTTGATTGTGCACCTGGTACATTAACAGGATTGAATGNGAACTATGTAGAAGCTACAATAGACCAGCAGCAGTATTTACAGGGATATTTCGCTGTTTATACACTGTATCTAATGAAAAAGTATGGATTTGCGCCCCAGATTGACACAGGAGGGTATCTCGTAGATAAGAATATGATTGGGCTCATAGAGAAACTTTCGCCACTGAAGATAAGGTAAAAGGTATTGGATGCATGGGCTGAATTTTGAGTTTTCAACTCGAAGTTCAGCCCGGGATATTTTGTATATGAATTGTACATTTATTTCTCACCATACATTCATATTGTGGCTGATTTGTGTTGGAACCTTTTAGACAGTCAAAGGGAGCAGGGAAACTTCAAGGTATCAATTAACTCACATCTCTAAATGCTCAAATGGCATATATATGCTGGAATATGGATGTTTTTATTAATGCTTTTTTAATAAAGGTGTGGAAAACTATTTCTTTTAACTTCAATATTTTAGAAACGTATATAAATGGCAATTAAAAGAAGAACAATATGGTTTTACTCTATCAATTAACATAGTCCAAGAAATAAAAGCTACTTTGATGTGTAAATACTAGTGGGAAATAACAGNATCCTCTGTTAGAANAANGGGATTTAAATAGANAAAANCATANTNATANCCANGGNGAATGATGTTGTGATAAAACAAAAGAGGCTCATCAGAATTTTTTCGTATAAGGCAACATTTACACTAATTGTTTTTATTGCTCTAATTCTNGTTTTCAGTCTTCGCCCAGGACACCTGTTTATAACATCTGANAATCTTGGCTCTTTAGCAAAGCTCACACCTGATCTNGGTATAATAGCTTTAGGTGTTGGAACTTTAATGATAAGCGGTGAGTTTGANCTATCTGTAGGCTCTATNATCCCTATGAGTTCCTTTATATTTGTAAAGCTTCTTGAATGGGGTGCTCCACTAATAGCTATCATATTTATTACANTATTCACCGGNGCNTTAATGGGTTTCTTTAATGGGATCCTGGTAGTTAAAGGGAAAATTCCTTCATTTATTGCTACTCTTGGTACAATGATGTTTTGGAGAGGTATTCTTTATGTGAGCTGCAAGCTGATGCCGATAGGAATTCGTGCTTATCTGGAACCGGGTTCGTGGCTCGAAAATATGATGGTAGGAAAGATTGGCGGGACCTTNCCTGTTCAGATCCTCTGGTTTATATTCTTTGCTNTCTTACTCGGGTTCATCGTTCATTTTCACNGNTTTGGAAACTGGATCTTCGTAACGGGTGATAATAAAATAGCAGCNCGTGCAATGGGAATCAATACGGATATGGTAAAAACTATTTGCTTTATAATAGTTGGATTAATGTGCAGCTTTATGAGCATGATGCAGACATTGAGGATTGAATCATTTGCTGCCACCCAGGGAATTGGATTCGAATTAAAGGCAATCGCTTCCGCAGTTGTAGGAGGAACCTCTCTCATGGGGGGTATTGGAAGTATTCTTGGGATATTCCTGGGCACACTCACAATTCAGATACTTGAAAATGGTTTAATCATAATGGGAGCACCTGTATTTGGAATCAATGCCTTTATTGGTGTCGGGATAATTCTTTTTGCTATTTTGAATATATATATTGCTCGTTATAGTACAAGATAATTTTTACTATAGAAATAACTTGTCTTATTCGAGTGAGGCAAAGGGACGAAGCGATCTTTTGATATATTTACTGGATACGAATTTGAAGATTATGAGGTTGCTTCGTTTCTTACAGGGCTTGAAGTGTTATTTAATAAGTTAGGAGAGAAAAATGGAAAACAAAAGATCAGACAGTGAAAAAGCTACTACATCTCATAGAAAGGGGAGTGAAAGCCTTCTTGTACGTATGGTGGATATCCATAAATGGTTTGGTAAGGTTTATGCTTTGAGAGGAGTCAATTTTAAGGTGAGAGAAGGTGAGATATTGGGACTTGTAGGTGATAATGGAGCTGGAAAATCAACACTAATTAAGATACTGTCAGGTTTTCATTTAGCCGATAAAGGTGAAATCTATTTTGAGGGAAAGAAGGCAAATATACGTACTCCTAAAGATGCAAAGAGACTCGGCATTGAGACTGTATATCAGGAGCAGGCACTGGCTCCGCATGTATCGATTTCAAGGAATGTCTTCATGGGTAGAGAACCGGCAAGGTTTCTCGGTTTTATGAATAAAAAGATGATGGATAAGGAGAGTCTGGATACACTTTCGAATATAGGATTGCAATTGAAAGATCCTGAAGCAGTTGTGGAAACTCTATCCGGGGGACAGAGGCAGGGTGTTGCAATTGCGAGAGTACTCTACTTTAAGGCTAAACTTGTTATACTTGATGAACCTACGATGGCGCTTTCTGTCAAGGAATCAAAACAGGTAATGGAATTTATGAAGCAATTAAAAGATGAGGGGCTATCTGTTGTATTTATTACCCATAATCTATACCATGCCTATCAGATTGCTGAACGATTTGTGATATTAGCACATGGGGAAAAATTAGCTGATGTTAGAAGAGAGGATACTTCAATCGACAATCTCAGTCAACTTATTATCAGTGGAAGAAGCGAAGAAAAATAAAAAAGGGAATAATTGGAAATGAAAGAAACAGAAGGTTCAATATCACAGAACCGAGAAGTAAGAACCAGGTTTTTTCATTCTCTGATCAGAATGCGGGCATTAAATGTTTTTTTTATTTTTTTATTACTGGGTATTGTTTTCGCGATCTTCTCACCCGGGCATAGATTTATCAGTAAAGAAAGTCTTGAAGTCTTTTTGGCTCTTGGGGCAGAATTTAACATCGTAGCTCTTGTGGTAGGGATGCTTATGATTTCTGGGGAGTTCGATCTCTCAGTGGGTTCCATATTGGTATTTTGTTCCTTTAGTTTTATTAAGATCTTCGATGCAGGTGTGAATATATATTTGGCTGCGCTTATTGCTCTTGGTATTGGTGCGTTGATTGGGTGGTTACATGGGTTTATCACAGTTAAAACCGGGATTCCATCATTTATAACTACTTTAGGGGCAATGTTGTTCTGGAGAGGAATAACCATCTTCTGGTCTGAGGGATTTTCGAAACCGCTAGAATCTGAACAATTTCCAGTTTTTAATGCAATGTTTACTGGTACTATAGCAGATATTGTTCCTGTACAGTTTATATGGTTTGTTGGAATTGCTCTCATTTTAGGTTTATTAATTCACTTTCATAAGTTTGGTAATTGGGTATACTCAACTGGCGATAATGAGCAGGCTGCAAGGGCAATGGGAATCAATACAGATAGAGTTAAGATGATCTGTTTTTCAATTGTTGGCCTTGTATGCAGTTTTGTTGCAATCATGCAGATTGTCCGCGTGGGATCATTTACTTCACGTGCTGGAGATGGCTGGGAGTTGAAAGCAATAGCTGCATCTGTGGTAGGTGGAACGGCACTATCAGGTGGTATAGGGAGCATATTGGGAATTTTTTGGGGTGCACTCATAATTTCAATAATAGAAAATGGTTTGGTAATAATGAGAATAGCTTACTCCTGGACATACACTGTATTCGGGGTGGTCATAGTATCTTCCGTCATTATCAGCCTTTTTATAGAAAAGAAACGGATGAGTATTGGCGCCGAATCTACGTAAAAATCGACAAGATTGAGGATCTCGCCATATTGATAGAATGAATTTATAGCATAAAAACTGTAGGTATCGTGCATTTGCAGATCTTACGACCTGCAGTCGTCACGATCGACTCCGAACGATCCGTTTGGCGGCGCAGTCGTGCGATCTTATAGATAGCCGATTGCGCCCTACAGAATAAAAAACGAGATCTTATACGGGAATTGTAATCTGAGGATTAGCTTTTCGAAATTTCTTCAATTCTTCATCGATTCTGCTAGTATCAACCGGGTATTTGCCGTATTCTTTTGCCGTATTGAAGAGTGTGAGGAGATTTTCCGGGGGAACATTTGCCTGGATGTTGTGGCCAGAAGAGAATATGTATCCCCCTCCTGGAGCTAGATGCTTAATCCTGTATAGTGCATCTGCTATGACTTCTTCCTTCGTCCTGTGAAAGACTCCCTAATTATTCGTATTTCTGTGAAAGACAATCCTTGCACCAAAATTGAGCTACAAACGCTGGGGGTCTTCGTTTCTATCTGCATTCGCCTGCAAGGGCTGTACTATATCCACACCGATTTCAATCATATCTTCCATGATAAAGTAAGTGTAGTCACAGGTGTGGTAGATGACCTTTGCACGGGTCTTGCTCTTAATAAAGTCGATGATCCTCTTAAATCTGGGAGCGACGATGTCCCTGAACATCTCAAGCGAGATGAGCGGCCCGTGCTGCACTCCCCAGTCATCCCCTATCCACTGATATTCGATATAGTCTCCAATCTCTGTCAGGATACCATCGAGCAGAGCAATATCCCAATCAACGATCTTATCCATCAGGTAATTGGCAAACTCCTTGTTGATGAGGATGTCCATCATGAACTGGTCCATACCCTGGAGAATCCAGCACAGGTAGAAGGGTGTAGGAATATTTCCTCCTACAAGTGAATAATCAGTTTTGCTGTATAGACTCGCCGAAATCTCTTTTAAGCCCTCACTATGGGCAGGATCTTTCGGATCAGGGAATTTATACCTCTTGAGGTCTTCCTTGGGTGCATCTTTGAGTAAAAGTACTATTCCTTTTATTTTTTAAAAAATTTACTTTTTTATTTGACAAAAATACTACTCTATGCTATACATGATGCTACATTAGGTAGGACTATCAGGAAAGACAAATGTATGTATTAAAAGAGCACGTTAGGAGTAGAAATTGGTGGTGGTGGACTTATTCCCCTGAGGGGTGAGTCTGCCGGTAACGAAGAACACACCGTGGATTACCCCTGAGGGTATAATCCACGGTTTTTTATTATATAAAAGGCCGTGGGTAATAAGAAAGCCTCCGGTCTTTTTTAGTAGGAGCGAGGAGCAACACTCTATTTGCTATTTATTATCTGTTTAGACTTCAAAGATGAAGGAGGATACATGAGAAAAAGGTTTTTGGTAATAATATGGTGGCCCCTCCGGGGCCGAAAAAAAGAATAGCAAGGTAATGAGTCAGAAATTATTAATTATTAAAGGAGAAAAAAATGGAAAGAGTAAAATACATGCTTGATGAAAAAGACATGCCAACAGCCTGGTATAATGTTTTACCAGATTTACCGGAGCCGCTTCCCCCATATTTGCACCCGGCTACGAAAAAGCCGCTAGGGCCCGAAGATCTTGCGCCATTATTCCCTATGGAACTTATAAAGCAGGGGGTGAGTACTGAGCGGTACATTGAAATACCAGAAGAGGTGCGGGATATTTATAGGCTTTGGAGACCCACTAACATGTTCAGGGCGTGGAGGCTTGAAAAGGCACTCGATACTCCAGCGAGAATTTATTACAAATATGAGGGCACAAGCCCGCCCGGAAGTCATAAGCCAAATACCTCTGTGGCCCAAGCGTACTACAATAAGCAAGAAGGCGTAAAACGTATTACAACAGAGACTGGGGCTGGTCAATGGGGCAGTGCGTTGTCTTTTGCAGGTGCCTGTTTCAATATTGAAATTAAGGTTTACATGGTTAAGGTGAGTTACTTCCAGAAACCCTACCGACGAGTAATGATGCAGACATGGGGGGCAAATTGTATTCCCAGTCCCTCACCGGATACGAAGTCAGGAAGGGATATGTTGGAAAAGGATCCAGACTGTCCGGGGAGCCTCGGCCTTGCGATCAGTGAGGCTGTGGAGGACGCTGTATCACGGGAAGATACGAAATATGCGCTCGGAAGTGTGCTGAATCATGTGTTAATGCACCAAACAATAGTTGGACTTGAAGCGAAAAAGGTGCTGGAGGAGATCGATGCATATCCGGACATTATTGTTGGCTGTGTTGGGGGTGGATCAAACTTTGCGGGAGTGTTTTTGCCCTTTATCAAGGATAAGCTGGATGGTACAAAGCCTGATTTAAGAGTAATAAATGTTGAACCCTACAGTTGCCCGACCTTGACGAAGGGACCCTATGCATATGATTTTGGCGATGTTGCGGGCCTTGCGCCAATTGCAAAAATGTTTACTCTGGGGCATGGGTTTATTCCACCGCCGGTACATGCAGGAGGGCTTCGATATCACGGGATGGCTCCAATCATCTGTCATCTATTGAACCTCGGTTTTGTTGAAGCAAGAGCCGCTCACCAGCTCGAAACCTTTGAGGCTGGTATTACATTTGCAAAGAGTGAAGGTATCATTAGCGCACCTGAAACGGACCATGCAATAAGAGCTACCATTGATGAGGCACTGAAGTGTAAAGAGACCGGAGAAGCAAAGAATATTCTCCTTGCACACAGCGGGCACGGTCATTTCGATATGGCCGCATATGATGCGTACCTTGCAGGAAAACTGGAGGATTACGAGTATCCAAAGGAAAAGATCGAAGCGGCTTTGAAAGAACTCCCGAAAGTATAGAGTTCGTACATAAGGGCCCGATGCACATCGGGCCCTCTATTTAAATGACATTTTCCCATTCTCTGTATTTGAGACCTTCGACTTCTTTTAGAGATTTTCATAGAAATACCATTTTTTCTAATCTATTATTAATGAGATTACGATACAAACAGTATCTTCATAAAATAAATCTATTATTGGTATTGACAGGGCATATTTAATGGTTTATATATTTATAATTAGGCTTATAATAAATTTTTCTGTCTTTACATATTGAATTTTTTCTTAACAATATTCAGGTGGGTTGGATGAGACCAGAGAAAAACAACAGTACTATTTCTTACAGTGATATACAGCTATTGAACCAGATAGGTCAGGATTTCACATCTCAGCTGGATTTTGATGCGGTAATAGACACTATTATGTTCAGGGTGAGGAATGTTATTCATTGCGAGGCAAGCTCGGTTATACTATATGACGGGATCCGTGATTCTCTGGTCTTTTATGCAGCCTCCGGATTGGGAGCCCGGGAGATCGAGGGGCTCACGATACCGAGAGGTAAAGGGTTTGCAGGCTGGGTCTTCGAACACGACGAACCTGTTATTATTGAGAATGCATCCAAAGATACAAGGTTTTATTCCGGAATAGATAAAATTACACACTTAACCACGAAGTCCCTGATCTGTGTACCTATTAAAAAGCAGGATAAAATACTCGGTGTAATTGAAGGGATAAATAAAATTGGAGGTTCATTCTCTCAGAGAGATCTGGCTCTTCTCATTGCTATATCGCAGCTTGCAGGAATTTCCATTGAAAATTCCATGATCCATAAGAATCTTGCAGAGAAGAACAGCAGGCTTCTTGCTCTCAATAAAGAAATGGAAGAGTTTGTGTATATTATTTCCCATGACCTGCAGACACCCCTTGCATCCATCGAGGGGTATGTTGGGCTTATAAAGAGCGAAATGGCAAATCTCCTCCAAGAAAACAATGATTTGAATACCTATATTCTGAGAATCGAAGAAAATTGTAAAAATACTTTTCACTTTATAAGGCGGCTTCTTTCATTCATAAAGCTCAATGACAGCACACTTTCGATTCAGGAGTTTGATCCAAGCAGTGTCGTCGATGAAGTTCTTGTTGTACTGGAGGATGATATACGCGATAAGAACGCGAGAGTAACCAGCAACCTGAATGTAAAAAGTATTAGTTACGACCGATCGGTTTTTTATCACATTCTCCTTAATCTTATTCAGAATAGCCTAAAGTACTCTGCAAAGGGTAGAAAGCCATTAATTGAAGCAGGAGATGAAGACGCAAATGATATGCTACACTTTTACATACGTGATAATGGTCCTGGTATTCCAAAGGGCGATCGTGAGAGAATATTCAAGTGGTACGAACGGGGCATCAATATGGGTGTTGAAAATGGATATGGCGTAGGGCTCGCTTTTGTAAAAAAGGCTGTTGAGATGTTTCAGGGGAAGGTGTGGGTTGAGACAGAAGAAAACAAAGGAAGTACCTTCTATTTTTCTATTCCCAAGTAAAACAAATACTGCATCACATACTTTCGATTTAATGTATGTAATTGCACATTTTTTGACCCCTACTTCAAATTGAAATTGAAGAAGGGGTTTTTCCCCTATTTACTCTCCTGTTCCCCCTGCTCGAGCTCACTTATTGATGTGTTGATGTCTTCGAGGTTTTTCTGAAGCATTTCCGCCTGATCTCTAAGGGCATTTAATCTATCCTCTTTTGACATAGACACTGGTGGATATGTCATTCCCTGATAATAGGGTGTTGCATATCCAGAATAAGGGGAACGTGCCCAGAAGGGAAGTCCTGTGGCATAATACCAGTGCCGCCAGCCTCTGCCTCTCCCCCAGAAACCTCTCCCACGTCCGAATACAGTGGGATTCATATAGCCGGGTACAGAATAGCCGGCACAGTATCCTGCAGCTCTACCTGTCATTGGTCCCATTCCTAAAGGACCTGTTCCATCTCCAAACGGCATAGTACTACCTCCATGTTAAATATTTTATTTAAATAAAAGAGTGCACTTTGCATAATAGATATTCAAAAGCTATCAAAAGGTTGATACCCCCGTCCTCCTCTAAAGCCTCTCCTTGCTCTTACACGGTAACAAAAACCGGGTCCTGGTAGAGGGCCGGAAATGAGATCTCCTGTAAGATAGAGTTTTAATATTTCTTCAACATATCCATAAATCCCGGGTATAACCTGCACTCCAAAGGCATTCAGGTAATTATAGAGAGTCATCTCAATACCAAGGCAGATCAGCACTTTGATCTCGTTATTTTTAATATAGCGGATTTTCTCGAAAGGGCTCATTTCAGTAAGGCTTACCATTTTTCTACTGAGAATTTCGCCATTCTCCTCAGTTGCAATGAGCAGCGTGTTTGATATTCCGAATCTTGGAGCGACTCTCTCATTCACCACGGGGATTGCTATTTTCATAAGGAACTCACTATTTATTATGCAATTCATATACCATTTTTAATAAAGGTCTTCTGCATTTTGAGAACCAGTATTCTGTGATTGATGAAGAGCAATAATTGAATTGATGAGATTATATAATTGATTGATTTATAAAAAATTATCAAATTGCCTTTTGATAATCTCTTCTCTTCCGGTGGGCACTACAGAAGAAAGTACTTTGATTGAGATATTTATATTTATGTTGCAATTATATATAAAATAATGCAACTAAAGTTGTAAATTACAACATAAATTTATATTGTAAGCTGTATTTTTTTAATTTCCTCCAGAGTGTTGTTCTATCTATATTAAGATATTCCGAAGTCTTTTTTCTATTGCCACCAAACATTTTAAGCGCGTTCAGTATCGCTTCTTTTTCAACTTCAACCAGACCGAATTTTCCATTCATACCAGGTGTATAGGTACGTCTTAACTCCTCACTGAAGTGAGATACATCAATATATTTACCTTTCACCATCACAAAAGCATGTTCTATAATATTCTCAAGCTCTCTAATATTTCCTGGATAATCATAGTTCATGAGCACGGTAAAGGCGTCTTCGGTGATGCCCTCCACTTTTTTTCCAAGAATTCCATTGTACTTTTTAACAAATGCTTCGATTAGAAAAGGTATGTCCTCTTTTCGTTCTTTAAGTGCGGGAAGTTCTATTTTAATTACATTGAGCCTGTAGTAGAGGTCTTCCCTGAATGCGCCGCTTTTCACAAGTTTGTACAGGTCCTTATTCGTTGCAGCTATTATTCTCACATCCACATGAACCGTCCTTACGCCACCTAAAGGTTCAAAGGTCTTTTCCTGTATTACCCTGAGTAATTTTACCTGCATGGCAGAGGAGGTATCACCAATCTCGTCAAGAAAAATGGTCCCGCCATTTGCGAGGAAGAATCGCCCTGGTTTTGATGTTGATGCGTCGGTAAATGCTCCACTTTCATAACCAAAGAGCTCAGACTCTAAAAGNGTATCTGGAAGGGCACCGCAATTTACTGGGATGAAAGGAGCTCTTCTTCTTTTCCCTGTGTTGTGTATTGCCCGAGCAAATAGCTCTTTTCCCGAGCCGCTTGGTCCCTGAATGAGTACATTGGTGTCTGAATCCGCGATATCAGGGAGTATGTCGAATATCCTCAAAATCTTCACATTCTTGCTTATGATATCTTCGTATTTGTAACTCTTTTTGATCTCTCTGCGCAGCTCTTCAATAACCTCAATGTCGCGAAAGGTTTCTATACCTCCGATAATTTCACCATTGGCACCTTTTAAAAGATTCGTACTGATTATGACAGGGATAACCCTGCCCTTCTTATTGAGGATGTTGACCTGAAGGTTTTCAACTGGCTTTTTTTGTGAAAAGGTTTTCTTCAGCACACAGTCAATTTCACAGATATTCGTGCGCAGTATTTCATAGCAATAGCTCTCAACAGCTTCTTCTTCTGTAAATCCGGTTATTTTTGATGCAGCCTTATTGAAAGTCATGATTTTATAATTCAGGTCAGTAGTAAAGAGGCCACAGTCGATGCTGTTAAGAATGGTCACATAATAATCGTCTGGGTGATGTTTCATTTTAATTCAATGTAACGATATGCTTAGTTTATGGCAAACAAATTGCTTTGCTGTAGTTGCTGCGAGAGTAAATAGTAACTTATAGCCGTTTACATATAAAGAATGTAATATTTAATTTAGATTATACTTATTTGGATCTGTTTAATTGTATTCTCATCTTAAATGGGAGTATATAGTATGAATATTGAAGAGATGAAAAAAAGAATTGGTTTTCTTTCTTCAGAGATAAAGCGTCACCAGAACCTCTATTATAAGAAGGCAATGCCTGAAATATCCGACAGAGAATACGACGCTTTATTTGACGAGCTCCTCTCCCTCGAGAAAAAGTACCCCGAACTGGCACTCCCTGATAGCCCGACAAAAAGAGTAGGATCTGACCTTGACAACGAATTCCCGGAAGTAGATCACCCTTTCCCAATGTTGAGCCTGGACAAGGTGTACGACGAAGATCAACTCGTGGAATGGATAGAGAAAACGGGTCGGGAGATGGAGGAAGGCCCTGCCTTTGTAATAGAGGAAAAGATAGATGGTTCAACGATTGTGCTCCACTATGAAGAAGGATTACTCTGGAGAGCAGTAACAAGAGGCGATGGTTTTACTGGAAATGACATAACAGAGAATGTCCGGACAATCCGGGATATACCTTTAAAGCTTGCGCGGCCTACTACTGCTGTGTTCAGAGGAGAAATTTATATAGATATAGATGATTTCAATACCCTTAACAGAGACATGGAAAATATTTACGCAAATCCCAGGAATTTTGCTGCAGGGAGCCTGAGAAGGAAAAAGAGCAGTGAAGTAGCAAAAATACCGCTCCGGTCCTTTGTGTATGAAGGATTTTTTCAGGATATGCGTATGAAAAGTCATATTGCAGTGCTGCTTACGCTTTATGAGCTTGGATTCAGGGTAGGAAGTGGTGTGGGATTTTTCTCCGTATCCGATACCGACCATGAATATGAGAGCATATTCAAGGCCCACCATGGTTGGGTATGGGGAAAGCTTGGCAGTATTCACAGTTATATTGAACAGAGAATGGAGGAAAGGGAAAAGCTCGGGTATGGAATTGATGGGCTCGTTATAAAAGTAAATGAGAATAAAGCCCGTGACAGATTGGGACATACCGCTCATCATCCCAGGTGGGCAATCGCGTACAAGTTTGAATCTCCTCAGGTAGTTTCAGAAATTCTGTCCATTGAAGCTCAGGTTGGAAGAACTGGCAGGGTTACACCTGTTGCCAGAATAAAACCGGTAAACATTACTGGGAGCATGGTGAGCAATGTAACTCTTCACAACCAAGATTACGTAATGAGTCTCGATGTTGCTGTCGGTGATAAGGTCGCTGTGAGCAGACGAGGAGACGTAATACCTGCCGTGGAGGAAGTGATTGATAAGAATCAAAAGGGTAATAAGACGTATGCCCTTCCCTCAAACTGTCCTGTATGTGCTACACCACTTGTACAGGACGGTGCGCATACTTTCTGTCCCAACACCCTCTGTCCCGCGAGGGTATTTGCTCGGATTTCCTTTTTTGCAGCCCGTGGGCAGATGGATATTGAAAACCTTGGATCGGAAACGATAAAACGCCTGATTGAATACGGTCTTATTTCTGATATACCAGATATATACTTTTTCAATGCCGATGCGCTGCTCGATAAAGAAGGATTTGCTCAAAAAAAAGTCCAACTCATAAAAGAGGGTATTGAAAAGAGCAAGGAAAGGCCATATCCGGTGGTTTTGGCTTCCCTTGGTCTTGATGAGATGGGACCGAATGTTGCACAGCTTCTCATCGATGCCGGATATACTTCGATTGACAAGCTTCTGGATGCAGTTTCAAAGAATAATACGGAGATTTTTGAAAATATCCATGGCGTAGGTCCAAAAACCTCACAAAAAATAGTTCGTCAACTCAACGACCCGACTGTTCGTAGAATGATACAGAGGCTCAGGGAGGCAGGCCTTAAGTTCGCTGTACAAGAAAAAAAGGAGAAGGAAGAGTATCCTCAGATTTTTGATCATGAGGTGTGGTGTGTGACCGGTAGCTTTGAACATTTTAAACCGAGGGAACTGGCAATGGAGGAGGTGAAGAAAAGAGGTGGTAATGTAACATCCAGCGTTACCGACAAGACCACCCATCTTCTTGTGGGAGAAAATCCCGGGAGTAAACTGAACAAAGCAAAGCAATACGGTACCACTATTGTAAGGGAAGAGGAGTTTCTCAAGCGGCTCGGTAGATAGGCCTTCCGTAAGATGCTGAGTATATCCATGATTCATTTCAGCGAAACATCTTTTTGTCATAGAGTGGCAGGGGCAGTATTTTAAAGAAAATATTTAGATGGAGTGTGGTGAAGTGGAAACCCAGAAGATTGAAAAAACAATTGAAGAAATTGTTGAAAAAGAGACTGCTGATTTAATGGGATTGACCTTCTCATGTGTGTGTGGAAGAATACACTCGATACCCATTGAGTATCTCTCGGTGAAGAAAGGTGCTGTGAATGAAATCAAGGCCCAGATGGACTTACGGGGCCTCGCTGGTAATGGAGGTTTAATTTTTGACAAAACGATCGAACGAAATGTCGTTCGGAATATTTTAAAAACTCTTGAAGCTGAGGGAATAACACTCTCGCAATACCCAGTGGGTGATGGCTATGAGTTGCTCAAACCTGAAATCGAGCTTTCAAATCAAATAGCAAATAGAATAGAGGAAAACACCGATTTTCTCTTTTCAGCCGGTTCAGGAGTGATTTGCGATCTCACCAAAAATGCTGCAGCGTTTCGTGAGCTTCCTTTTTTCCTCATTGCCACAGCTCCTTCAATGAACGGGTATACCTCCTCAATGGCAGCGTTAACGGACAAGGGAATTAAAAAGACAATTATGGTGCCCCCTGCTAGAGCAGTATTCGCAGATATAGATATTTTAAGGGAATCACCCATCGAAATGGTTCGCTCGGGTCTTGGCGACATTGTTTCAAAATCCGTGTGTAATGCGGACTGGAAGCTCTCCCAGCTCGTAAAAGATACCTATTTCTGCCCTGTGCCCTTCAAGCTCACCGATAAGAGTGAATCGCTTTATCTTGATTCCGCAGAAGAGATTAGCGCANGTACCGAATACGGAATATCGGTGCTCACAGATGGTATAATGAGGTCCGGTCTTTCAATGACGATAATCGGCACATCCACNCCATCTTCAGGTGCTGAACATCTCATTTCCCATTACTGGGATTTGATAGCTCTGATAGAGGGCAAAGAGAAATATTTCCATGGTGTTCAGGTTGGTGTCACGACGGTTATCATGCTGAAACTCTTCGATTATATTCGTAACTTTCCTGTTAAGGAAAAAGTGAGCATAAAAAAATTAAAAAGCAGCTACCCTCCAAAAGAAAGTGTGAATGAGTATATTGAAAGAAAGTTCGGTAAGTATGCGGAAGGGGTTAAGCAGGAGTTTTTTCAGAAGTATATGTCATGGGAGGTCAAACAGAAAGAGATGGAGTATATAATTGAGAAGTGGCAGGATATTTGGGAGGAACTTGATCCCTACATAAGACCATCTGCACCTGTGATAAATGCGCTGAAAACAAGCGGAGCCGCCTATGATTATACCCATCTGGGAAAAACGAAAGATGAGATATGCAGGGATATAAGAGATGCAATTTTTATCCGCGGCCGGTATACGGTTCTCGATCTGGCCGAGGACCTAGGCATTCTCGAAGAGACCTTTGAGAGGGTTTTATAGATTTTTAAAATCCAACACTTCGCCAATATCGTTTCTGAGCTCTATTCTACTATAGTCTCCTGCTGGAACGGTTAAGAGCACATATGGATTTGTAATCACCTGTGCAGCAAAGGCGTCCAGCGGAGGTGAAATCAATACTGCTTTCACAATGAGGGTGC
>JGI24422J19971_10000698_pt1 | contig 19216 bp, 22 predicted proteins | sample DeeMarSWOR152_54_FD_19971 | JGI IMG/M metagenome (IMG submission 19971) | reverse complement strand
CATCAGATCCGCCAGTAAGTCTTGTCAAATCAGAAGATCAGTCCCTCCCATCCACTACTGGAATCTATCTTCATTGTTAAAGATTGCTCGAAAAACAGAGCCGTCCCCTTTCTTGTTTATCAACTCTTTGCTTGTTTATGGTCGTACCCTTATTCATGGGCCGCTTTTCGTTCAACGGGCATGATAAGGCAATTAGGACCACCTGTTCCTTTTGCAAACTCGGATAAATCAATAGCATGGACGAGCAAACCATTCGCCTCAAGTCGTGTAATCACCTCTCGATTTGAAGCTTCAACGATTAATTCATTATTGCCCAAACAGATGATATTCGCCGTTGTGTGTCCACCACAAGAAACCTCAGTGACATCGAAGCCTTTTAGGTTCTCATTGGGTATACAGTCACTGCAGGAGAGCATTCGATTCGGGCCAACAGCCATTAAAACCTTATCTAAATGCAATATGCCGTCAGGGACACATATCTTCCGTACTTCGTAGTCCATAGCGCTCAAAAGAGAGGAGAGCTGCGTCACTCCCTCGTCATTGGTCCTTATAGATCGCCCCACAAAGGCAATGGAACCAGCCAAAATGACATCTCCACCTTCCACTGTTCCCGGCGCTCTAATTTCACCGACACAGAATTCCCCTATCGATTCCAAGGCACGTGACATCCACTGCTCTTCACCTCGTCTGGTGTCTAATCCAAGTCTCAGTTTGATAAAGCCGTAGGGAGTAGACAATGCGGTATCACGGGTGAACACGGAATTTGGATGATTGGCAAGTTCGGGGATGTCAATCACTTCGCTTCCAAATTCCCTGATCTTTGATTTCAACGTATCGTGCTGCTGGACCGCAAGATTCCGATCGGCGAGCTGGGCAATGTTGTGCTCCTCTAGATCAGTTACCATGAAGTATTCCTCTCTGGGTGAGCATACCACCACCCGTGTCAATCTATCGGCTTCATTGCTCAGCACGGTATCCCCGTCCCCCCTTCAAAATTTCGGCATAGCTCATAGCTATCATATAAAATGGCACTGCCCTGGTTCCTCCCAACCCTAAATGCGGCCCTCAACAGCGCTTACCGCTGCAGCGAGATGTTAAGCGGCAGACATTTGACCCATGTGCCTCTAAATGACCTTCCTTAAATCAGAAGATCAGGCCCTTCCACCCACACGGATTTGAATCTAGTAATAGGAAACGTGCAATTTTATAGACGACCCTATTCCTCTACTATGTCCGCAAAGGCGAATCCATCACGCTCCACGATGACTCCGCACCGCACATCCAACGGTTTGTCGAACATCGGGCCATCAAACACGAACGTGTGAAACTCGCCGTTCTCACCGCAGGGGTCCACATCCTTTGGCAGTTCTTTCAGAAAGCTCTCGTGGTATTCACGCCCCACCAGTTCTCTCGGAACCGATCCAAGGTCGACGCACGTGACAAGCATTCTGAAGCCATGGTCTATCAGGTTTTTTGAAAGAATTTCCGTGGAAGTCCCCCAAATCGGGAATATGGGCTCAATCCCGCTGCGCCTCATCTTCTCTTCCCGATAGCGCCGTATATCCATCAAAGACAGATCACCGAAAGCGACCCTCTCTATACCCTGGCGCTTAGCATCGGCCACAAAGAGTCCCATCACCCTTTCGTATTCCTCATTGGAACAGGGGTTGGGAATTTCAACTTCCTGCAAGGGGAGCCTAATTGCCCGAGCCTGAGCCCGAACCAATCGGTCCGTGACACCGTGCATTGCGACGCGATGGTGCACCCGATTAATCGTGGTGAAAAGGCCTACTACTTGAAGCTTGTTGGACTGCTGGAGCATATGGAGGGCCCAGGCGCTGTCCTTGCCGCTACTCCAACTCACGAGGGTTTGTGGTTTTGCGCTCATTTTCTTTTTGCGGTGAACGTGGAATTGAACTCTCTCGGAACTCCGAACTAGCGATTAAGATGTAGCCTCCTTATACCATATTTGTTCGAGGGTTCTTTTTGTTGATCATTGAGATCTTGGCCTGAGCGTGACCTTACATCCCCCCACTCCTTCCATGGAAATAAAGAGTTTCGTGACGCCCTCTGACTCTACCCTGGCCTCGATCCACAATTCGATTTGCTCTACTTCGTATCCGGGCTTTTCAAATTCCTTCACAAATTCCCATAATTTTGTTTCAGAGTACTCCCTTCCCTCTTGAGTCTCCTTCAAGGCCCAAACCGTGCAGATTTTTCCTTCTGAAACTGTTTGTGTCTGTTCTAGCTTAGGAAACATGAGGTGAATTTCCCCTGCACGGCAGAGACAAGGTACTCCAACAGAAAAAAACACCAGCAGGACCCAAATGCCAATAAGCTTCCTTTTCATTTTCCTCCCCCCAGTCATAGCCTTAAACATTTCTTAACGAGTTATGCCTAAGAAACAGAACCCCACCTCTCTTCGCGAAAAATGGGGTCCCAGTATGCGCAGACTAATTTTTTGGAATGTAAAATAGCCTTATTTGCCACAGCATTTTTTATACTTCTTCCCGCTTCCACATGGGCAGGGCTCATTGCGCCCAACCTTCTTTTCGGCTATTTTTGGTTTTGGTGGATCTAATAATATTTCTAAATCGGTAATATCCTCTGGTTTATCTGGCTCCAATCCAATTGTATATTTCCAACCGTTTTCTTCAAATATTGAGGCCACTTCTTTCAATCTTTCTTCTGTTTGTACATTAACAACAGCGGGCCTCTTTTCAGTGCCTAATTTTGCCCTCTTTTTACCATCAAAAATTTTTTCCAACTTTGCACCATTCAAAATATTAGAGGATTCATCTACTGCATAATATTTATACTAGGCTGCCGAAAAGACTTATTCCTTTCGCCTCAGCCTCGGGTAGATGGGATAAGCCATCTGTATTCAATGTGTTGGATTGCGTTTTTGCATCAACGCCAAAAGCAAGCACGCCTCATGGAACGCAAATGGGCCAGATTTTTCATTTTGAAATCCCTGGTCTACTTGCCGATACGCCCTGAGTTTTGTCAAATCAAAAGATCAGGCCCGCCCACACTGATTTCAATTTAGTAATAGGGAAGTTATAATTCTATGGACCCCCTCCTGAGACGTTCCCAGAGTGCCTCTAAAATAACAATCGATGCACCTTTGCCATCTAAGTCAGGTTGGCCCGAAAATCTTCGGCACGATTCTATAAGGTCATCGTTCCCGTCAGTTAGTTTAAACTCCTTTCTAATGAGTACCCCTGCGGTGCAGTGATAGTGTTTAAGTTCCTTTTCTGACCTGCCTGCAAATGTCTCCACGGTTTCTTTATCTAAAATACTTACCAGGATGCTTACAGCATCCTCGAGAGTCTTTGGTGGAGCTTGCATAGTCCTCTGATTTCCTTTCACAACTTGCGCCAAACATCCAAATTATAGCCCTCAGCCCTGAAACAGAAGAGCAAATGAATAAATGATAGCGATTGTCTTGGCTTGTGAACTGTGACGTCCTCCAATAATTCAGTAATTTCTCCCCTATTTCCGAGTGTTCCAGGGGTCGGATACACAGTGGAGAAAGGGAGGCCCTTGCGCGCGATAACAATTATCAGCTGATAGATTGAATTTGTCATTTTTTTGGGCGCCCCTCAAGCGCGTCTCTCTTCACTGAAATATCAAGGAAAATATCGGCAGCAGCTAGGCCGCGGCCTTGAAGTCTGCCTTTCGCTCCCACTCACATTCCTCGTACACTGGACAGGCTGCACATTGCGGCTGCCGTGCACGACAGATTTGCCTACCGAACTCAATCAGGGACAGGTGAGCACTTTGCCTTTTCTCCGGTGGTATTGCTGCCTCAAAGGCCAATCTGATCTGCTCATAGGCGGCGTTGCCCTTGACCATGTTCCATCGTTTGGCGATCCGGCTGATGTGGGTATCAACGGGAAAGCTATCCCTGCCGCCCACCACCGATAAGAAAACATCGGCGGTCTTAAATCCTATCCCGGGGATCTTCAACAACCTCTCTCTGGCCATCTCAAGGGGCAAGCGCGATAGGGTATTTACGTCTCCTCCATATTCCTCTTGGATAATCCGAGCGAGGTCTTTGATCCTGGGTGCCTTGGAATTGTAAAGCCCCGAGGGCTTAATGCTATCCCTTATATCCTCCACGTTGGCTTCGGCCAAAACATCGGGGACGATCTCAAATCTCCTCCGAAGGCTTTCAAAACCTTTCATCGTCGCCTCTCGGGAGGTGTTTTGCGAAAGAATTGTGGAAACCAACCTTTCAAAAGGCGTGAGCACCCTGTACCATCTTTTCGCGGGGAAGAGCTGGATAATCCTCTCTACCCTGTCGGAAATTGAATTCATGTTGAAAGCATATGATTTGGCCGTGAGGTTGTGCACGATTACATGAGGTTCTCAAGGGCGGGATCAGGAATGCCTGCCTCTTTGAAGCCCTTCTTTCGCAAAAGACAACTATCACATACCCCACAGGGTATTCCCTTTTCGCTTGGGTTATAGCAGCTGTGCGTGATGGCATAATCAACACCTAGGGATATGCCCTTTCTTATGATCTCTGCCTTGGTCATATTGATCAGGGGTGTACGAATTGAAATCCCTTTTCTCTCCACACCTGCCTTTGTTGCAAGGTTTGCCGTCTTCTGAAAGGATTTGATGAACTCGGGCCTGCAATCAGGGTAGCCGGAGAAGTCAACGGCATTAACGCCAATATAGATATCGGTTGCAGCCAGAACTTCGGCCCACGCAAGGGCATAGGCCAAAAAAATCGTATTACGTGCAGGGACATACGTTGCAGGTATGCTACCTGAGATGATCTCATTAGGGTTCCTGCCTTGTGGAACCGGGATGTCGTCGGTGAGGGCAGAGCCGCCAATGGTGTCCAGGTCCAGGCGAAGGATGAGGTGCTTTTCTGCGCCAAAGTGTTTTGCAACCCTCTTTGCAGCCTCAAGCTCGAATCTGTGCCGTTGCCCGTAGTCAAATGAGAGGGCATAGATATCATAACCCTCATCCTTGGCGATGGCCATGATGGTTGTGCTATCCAACCCGCCACTTGCCAGCACAACGGCCTTTTTTCGCACCTTAGACCCCCCTTGCCTTTTCACCCCAGATATACTTGTGTAACTGGATGTGAAGTCTCGCCCGCAGGTCGTCCTCAAGTATCCAGTTTGCCAGTTCCTTGAGGTCCATCTCATTAAATACCGGTGATAAGTTAACGACCAGTTTCTTACGCCTCTTTACGAGCGGATTGCTCAATATGCTTTTTGCATAGACATAGTCCTCTCGGTTTGCGATCACAAATTTGAGCTGATCCTGAGCAGTTAAATATTCAAGGTTTTTCCAATAAGTCTCTTGTTTCATCCCGCTTGATGGGCATTTTATATCGACAATCCGGATACACTTATCATCCACGGTGCTGATGTCCTGAGTGCCATTAGTTTCGAGGAGCACGGTGTGTCTGTTCTTAATGAGTGCTGATATCAAGGAGGGGGTTTCCCTCTGGAGCAGCGGTTCGCCGCCCGTCACCTCCACCAGGTTACAGCTAAAATCCTCCACTTTCGCAACTAAATAATCGAGTGCCATATCGTCCCCTTGATCGTAGGCATACGTGGTATCACAGTACCGACAACGCAGGTTGCACCCGGTGAGCCTGATGAACACACACGGCCACCCGGCGAACGTGCTTTCACCCTGAATGCTGTAGAAGATTTCGTTGACTGTGAGCATGTGCTAGCTCATTCAAACAACACCTCGAGCGCCTCCGGCACTGAGGTGACACCGATGAGTTCCATATCGATTTTGGCCTTCAGGCCTTTTGTGCCCTTTGTTGAAAGTACGCATCGGGTGAATCCCAATTTTGCTGCCTCCTTCAACCGGGGCTCAGTGTGGCTCACGCCCCTGATCTCGCCGGACAGCCCCACCTCACCGAAGGTGACCGTGCCTCGGGGAATCGGTTTATTCATAAAGCTCGAGGCGGTAGCAGCGATGATGCCGAGGTCTATTGCGGGCTCTTCGATCTTGATGCCGCCTGCCACATTTATGAAGATATCCTTATCGGAGAGCGCAACCCCACCCCGTTTAGCCAAGACTGCAACGAGCACACTCACCCTGTTGGGATCAACACCGATTGTTGTCCGCCGCGGTATGGCAAGGTGGCTGTCGCACACAAGGGCCTGCATCTCGACCAGAAGCGGTCTGGAACCTTCCATACAGGAGATGACAATCGATCCGGTCACGTCCCTGTCTCTCTCCTCAAGGAAGATGTGTGAGGGGTTTCCGACCTCTTTCAGGCCGCTGTCGAGCATCTCAAATACGCCGATCTCATTGGTGGGGCCGAACCGGTTCTTAACGGACCTCAGGATTCGGTACATATGCGACCCGTCGCCCTCAAAATAGAGAACTGTGTCCACGAGGTGTTCCAAAACCTTGGGTCCGGCAATTGCACCATCTTTGGTCACGTGACCGATCAGAAAGACCGCCCTTCCTGAGCTCTTTGCCAGGTTCATGAGCCTGGTCGCGACCTCTCGCACTTGGCCAATAGAGCCCGGAGCAGAGCTGAGGGATTCAGTAAAGATCGTCTGGATAGAGTCAATAACCACGATGCGGGGGGCGAGTTCCTCAAGCCTTTCAATAACATCCTCCAAGCACGTTCCGGTCAGGAGATAGAGCTCTGGGGAATCGGCTGAAAGCCTGTCTGCCCTCATCTTTATCTGTTGTGCCGATTCTTCACCTGAAACATAAAGAGTCTTAAGGCCTTGCTGGGCGAGTCTTTGAGCAATCTGCAGGATGAGGGTTGACTTACCAATGCCGGGGTCTCCACCGATCAAAACCAGCGATCCCGGAACGACCCCTCCGCCCAGGGTCCGATCAAACTCACCTAGGGCTGTTTTATGCCTGAACTCCGCCTCAGAGGTGATGGCGTCGATTCGTTCGGGCCTCTCCAGGGCAGGCCGTCGCCGTTCTCTGTCTTGGGCAGGCAGTTCAGCGAGTTCCTCAACAAATGAGTTCCATGTACTACAATCAGGACACCTGCCAAGCCATTTGGGAGCCTTATAACCACAGTTTTGGCAAACAAAGACTGTTTTCTGCTTGGCCATGGGAAGCTTCACCCTTTAGAGCACTCATAGCGTCTGTTAGGTTTCTTGCGTTGGTCTGATCCAGTGAGCGTTTCTATTCTTATTGATAAGCGCGGATTAGTCAATGTGAAAAACCCTGGGCTGATGACTGAGACGTGAACACTTCCTGATCAACCGTAGCTTCTCGCGAGTTTCCTCAGTTTTCGGTGAACCCCGTTGTCCATGAGCGACTCGCGTGAGCAGTGGGGGACCCATCGAAGGTAAGCAGGAAGGGGAAAGCCCGGCCTTTAGAGCCGGGAAGGGGCGCAAATTCCCCGCCTGCGAACCTCGAAAGGGTCACTGCGGGAGCGTTGGAGCGAAAGGGCAATGGGGGTCACTACATGAAATCGAAATAAGTCTACTATTGAGTGAGTTACGAGTATTTATCATGTGGAACACAGCAAACTCCCGTAGCTTCTGGGTTGACAAAGAGGGGGGTTGATATTAGGTTTCATAGAAACATATCCGCGGAAAGGAGAATTAGAGGTGAGCGAGCTTTTGCAGGTAACTGATAGCAATTTTGAGGCTGAAATCATTAAATCCGAGATTCCAGTTATAGTAGATTTATGGGCGCCGTGGTGTGGGCCTTGCCACATGGTAAGTCCATGGGTTGAAGAGCTTGGAAAGCAGTATGACGGGAAATTCAAGGTAGCCAAGATGAACGTTGACGAGAATATCGAAACTCCCACCCGTTATGGCATTAGGGCCATTCCCACCTTGCTTCTGTTTAAGGATGGCGAGCTCAAAGACACGATTGTAGGAGCTGTGGGAAAGGCAAACATTGAGCAGGCCATGCTCAAGCTGATGGAGTAGAGAAGATACTTCAGGGGACGGTTTGGTGAGACAACCTCTGGCGAATCTGTGTGGGGTGGGTATTCCCATCCTGCTTTTTGTTTTTTTCATGAGCGGCTGTTCTTGGTTCGGCCTTGGCGGGAAAAAAAGGGAAAAAACCCCGGAAGAGCTGATGAGTGAGGGTATCGCCGAGTTCAGAGATGGTGATTACACTGAGGCAATTGAACTCTTTCAGGCGCTCAAAGACCGGTATCCATATAGCAAACTGGTTGTCGAGGCTGAACTGAAACTGGCGGACTCCCAGTTTGAGAAGAAGCTCTTTGAGGAAGCACTTGAGACATATAAGGAGTTTGAGAGGCTTCACCCTAGGAACAAGGCTATACCCTACGTGATCTATCAGCAGGGGATGTGCCACTTCCTCATGATGAACAAGATCGATCGGGATCAGACAAGCACCAAGGAGGCCTTGAACGAATTCCAAAGGCTTCAGAAGCGGTTCCCAAAGGATCCATTTGCCTTACTGGCGGAAAAAAGGATCAGGAAATGCCTGCGTAACCTCGCAGAGCATGAGTACTATGTTGGCGAGTTCTATTTCAAAAGCGGGCACTATGAGGCAGCACTCAAGCGATTCGAGTATCTGATCAATCACTATCCGGACCTCGGCCAGTATGGAAAAACGCTTGCCTACATTGCAGAATGCAAGGAAAGGCTAGCAGAGCAAAAGGCCAATAACTAACGCCCCCTCAATTATTCTCCCTCCACCAACAGCGGTCAACATTAAACAGAATATATCCTCTGCATTGGACCTGGCGATGCCGGGAAATAGTAATTGATAATTCATGTCATTTGTGACATATTTCATCCATGCGTGGATTCTTTAAGGTAAAGACTGCAAAGGAAGTGCTGGAATCTCTGGGCGATATTCAGCCGCTGGGAAGTGAGTTCGTTGCGCTGATGGATGCCTTCAACAGAGTCCTGGCTGCAGATATACTATCGGGTGAGGATATGCCTGGTTTTGACAGATCCATCGTAGATGGATATGCCCTCGGCGCTAAGGATACGTTTGGCGCGAGCGAGGGTTTGCCCACCCCTCTTACTGTGGTCGGTGAAGTCAGGATGGGCCGAAAGCCGGATTTTATCCTGAGGCGGGGCGAGTGTGCTCGGATATCAACGGGAGGCATGTTGCCGGAAGGTGCTGATGCAGTGGCCATGGTAGAGTTCTCTCAAAAGGTGGATGAAACGGTGGTGGAAATTAGCAAGCCCGTCTCCCCGTTGGAGAATGTGATTCTCGCTGATGACGACGTCAAAAAGGGGCAGGTGGTACTGTCCAAGGGAATGCTGGTAAGGCCACAGGATCTGGGAATCCTGGCGGGTTTGGGTGTGAGTCGAGTGGAGGTGTTCAACAAACCAAAGGCGGCGATCATCTCAACCGGGGAGGAGATAGTGGAGATCACTCAGAAGCCAGAAGCAGGACAAGTGCGGGATATCAATACATATACGATCGGGGGCCTCTGTGCTGAGGTGGGCGTTGAGCCGATCTATCTGGGATTGGCGGGAGATCGGTTTGAGGAGTTGAAGCAGCTTTTCGAGAAGGGGCTCTCGCAAGCGGACGTTATCCTACTTTCTGGTGGGAGTTCGGTGGGTGCGCAGGATTTAACCTTGGATCTCTTTCTCTCCTTTGGCGACGTTGAGCTCGTAGCGCACGGGGTATCAATTAGCCCAGGTAAACCCACGATTATCGCTCGGAAGGGAAACAAGACACTGTGGGGGCTCCCTGGACACCCGGTATCCGCCATGATTATATTCGATGTTTTTTTGAGATACCTTTTTGGCAGGCTTTCGGGCCTTTCAGATACTTTCGCCTATCAGCGTCATAGCGTAGAGGCAGAGCTTGATAGAAACATCGAGTCAGCAAGTGGGCGTGAGGATTACATACGGGTAAAGCTTTCCGGCGAGGAGGGAAGGTTAGTGGCAAAACCGATCCTGGGGAAAAGTGGGCTCATATCCACCATGGTTGAGGCCGATGGTATGATTACGATTGATATGCACACAGAAGGACTTTATCGTGGGGACAAGGTCACGGTGAAGCTGTTTTGATAATGGGGGAACGACAGAACATATACCTGAAGATGAAGGATCCTCAGCAGGCACGGAAGATCTTTTTTGACCGATGTCATCCTGAAGCACTCCGGGATGCTGAGGAAATTGGGGTTCACGACTCTCCAGGAAGGATCACGGCAGAGCCCGTTTTTGCGAAAATCTCATCACCACCCTATCATTCTGCGGCAATGGATGGGATAGCGGTTCGAGCGGAAGATACCTATGGGGCCACCGAACGGAATCCTAAACGATTAACAATAGGGCGGGAAGCGGTCTGGATAAGCACCGGACAGCTCATTGCTGAGGGGAAAAACGCCGTGATCATGGCTGAGAAGCTCAACCAGATCGATGAGGAGACCATAGAGATCGAGTCCTCAGCATTCCCCTGGCAGAATACGCGGAAGGTCGGCGAGGATTTTGTGGCCACGGAGCTGCTTTTCCCCCAGAACCATCGAATCCGCTCGTTTGACCTGGGNACCCTCATTGGGGGTGGAATTCTGCGCCTCAAGGTAAGGAGAAAACCTCGGGTGCTTATCATCCCCACCGGTAGTGAGCTCGTAAATCCCAATGCCGTTTCAGACCCCGCTTGTTTGGAGAAGGGTAAGATCCTTGAGTCCAATTCCGTAGTTCTGTGTAACCTTGTCAAGGAATGCGGAGCCGAGCCCACGGTTGAAGGGATAGTTGAGGATAAGAGCGACAGAATCAGAGAGGCACTGCTTAAGGGGGCAGACTCAGGGGCCGACGTGCTGGTAACCATTGCAGGCTCATCTGCGGGGAGAAGGGATCACACGGCGGAGGTCATTGAGGATGTGGGGGAGCTTTTAGTGCACGGTGTCACAATCATGCCGGGTAAGCCCACCATTTTAGGACGTGTAAAGGGAAAGCCCGTGGTCGGTATTCCGGGATATCCCGTTTCTGCCTACATCGCCTTTAATGAGTTCGTGAGGCCACTGCTCTTTGGGCTCCAGGGCCTGAGGGTACCCAGAAGCCAATCAATGAAGGTGGTTGCTTCCCGGGATATTCCTTCCAAGCTTGGCGCAGAGGAATGTATCAGGGTCAACATTGGTGAGGTCGGGAAGAAAATGGTGGCCATACCGCTGCCCCGCGCAGCTGGCTCAGTTACCAGCCTGAGCAGGGCAGAGGGCATTATCAGGATACCGTCGGCAAGTGAGGGTATCGTGGCAGGAGAGGAAACGGAGGCGGAATTGCTGGTTGATCCCGAAGACCTTGCCAATACCGTGGTCGTGATTGGTAGTCATGATATTACGTTAGACGTCCTCTCTGACGAGGTCAGGCGGAGAGATAGNNCCGTGAGGATTGNCTCCGGAAACGTGGGAAGCCTTGGGGGACTGCTGGCCCTTAAACGAGGTACGGCTCATGTGGCTGGTTCTCACCTTTTGGACACCCAAACGGGCGAGTACAATATATCGTATATTGAGAAGCACGTTACGAAGGTGCCGGTTCACGTATTTAATCTGGTAGAACGAGAGCAGGGTTTGATTCTTCAAAAGGGTAACCCGAAGGGCGTTGCGGGAATAGGTGACCTTACCCGAGATGACCTTACCTTTGTCAACAGGCAGCCGGGGTCAGGCACCAGGATACTGCTGGACTATAAGCTCCAAGGGATGGACATAGATCCCTCCCAAATACAGGGGTACGAAAATGAGGAATATACCCACATGAACGTTGCGGTGGCCGTGTTAAATGGGTTGGCGGATGTGGGCTTGGGTATTATGGCTGCGGCCAAGGCCCTGGATTTGGACTTTATCCCTGTTCTCAGAGAGCAGTACGATCTGGTCATTCCCTCTGCTTTTGTCAATGACCGAAGGATACAGTTGCTCATTACCGTAGCCGGATCCGAGGGATTCAGGGAAAGGGTTGAGGGCATGGGCGGCTACAACCCGAAAAAGAGCGGAGCCCTATGGAAGGTATTGTGATATTTCAGGAGAAATCATGGGTATGGTAAGGCTTAAATCACGGCAGTGGCTGGAAGACGATGAGGGAAACATTATCATGGGAGAAGGCAGACAGAGGATTTTTGAGCTCATTGAGCAAACTGGCTCGATAAACCAAGCGGCCAAACGGATGAAAATGTCATACCGGGGGGTATGGGGAAAGATCAAGGCGACTGAGGAGCACTTTGACAAGAAGATAGTAATAACGGAGAGGAGACATGGATCTCGCCTTACTGATGATGGAAAGAAACTGGTGGAGAACTACGCTCGGCTGAAAGAGGAGTGCCAGAGGGTTGATGATATGATCTTCAGGAATATCTTTGAGGGTAGATAGGATAGGAGGCATTCGGTGAAGGCAGTTGGAATAATCGGGTTTAAGAAGAGTGGGAAGACAGCGTTGATCATGAGGTTGGCTCAAGAACTCACAAGGATCGGAAGGAAGGTGGCTGTTATCAAACATGCACCTCGACATATTGATTTCCCTGAAACTGATACAACCAAGTTCAAGGCACTTGTTCCCTTTGTCGCTGCCATTTCTCCTGACGAGACGGAGGTCATTTTGGGCGGAAAAAAGAGGATTGAGGATGTCTTAACCTATTGTGAGGGCGACATTCTGCTCGTNGAGGGGTTCAAAAAGGAGAAAACCTTTCCGAANATCGTCTGCCTACGAAACGAGGATGAAAAGGCAGAGCTGTTTGACGGGCTCCAGCTCTTTACGGCCAGCGTAAAGGAGGGANTTGGCGATTTCAACATAGCAAATGACGATCACATAAGAGAGATGGCCGCTGCCGTGATTGAAAGGTCGTTCAAGTTACCGAGTCTAAACTGTGGGCACTGCGGGTATGAGAGTTGCTATGACCTTGCCAAGCAGATAGTCGCGGGNAAGGAGAGCATCGATNCATGCGTATCGTTGCATCCGGCTGTTTCCGTAAAGGTTGACGGTACCATGTTCGCCCTGAACCCATTTACATCTGACCTATTTAAAAACACCATTCTGGCGATGTTATCCTCCTTAAAGGGGTTTAAGAAGGGGACCGTCGAGATAGAGATACCATGAGCAGCAGGCGCTGGTCAGCAGCCAGTGATCAGCAGTTACGTGAAACCAGCATGACGAAGTGGAGAAGGCGTGCTCGTTGATAGATTCAACAGGAGAATTAACTACCTGAGGATGTCGCTTACGGATCGGTGCAACCTCCGGTGCGTCTACTGTATGCCACCATTTGGTGAACGGAAACTACGGCACAAGGATATCCTGCGTTATGAGGAGCTGCTCCGGATTGCGAGGATAGCGATAAAGCTGGGTATAACCAAGATCCGACTGACCGGGGGGGAGCCCTTGATCAGGAGGGGAGTAGAGGAATTCATTCCGGCGTTAGCTGCTCTCGAGGGGCTTGAGGATGTTTCCATAACCACCAATGGGGTTCTACTCAAAGCCAATCTAAGGATGTTAAAGACTGCAGGTATCAGGAGACTCAACATAAGCGTTGACAGCCTTAATAGGGAAAAATTCAAGAGAATCACGAGGTCTGATCATTTCGAAGAGGTCTGGGAGGGAGTAAGGTTGGCCAGGGATATGGGCTTTGATCCAATAAAGCTCAATGTCGTGATGATGAAGGGCATCAACGACAACGAGGTGTTGCATTTTGGACATCTTGCGCTGGATGAGTCTTATCACATCAGATTTATCGAATGCATGCCAATCGGCATGGAGACCAATAGCCTGGCATTTATTGCGAACGAAGAGGTAGCAAAAGCCCTCGTTGAAGCCTTTGGGCCACTAATCCCTGTTTCGCGGGAACCCTACGATGGCCCTGCCGAGCGGTTCAGATTTGAAGGTGGCAAGGGAGAGATCGGTTTTATAAGTGCGATCAGTCATTCCTTTTGCCAAGATTGCAACAGACTCCGGCTTACGGCCAACGGTATGTTGCTGCCATGCCTCCTTTCAGACGCTGAGGTCAGTGTCAAGGATCCGTTAAGGAGAGGGTGTCTGGACGGTGAACTGATTGAGGTGTTTAGAGAGGCGGTGCGACTGAAGCCTGCATGCCACCCACTGAACGGGCAGAACCCTCAGAAAGTCCACCGAAAGATGTGTTCGGTAGGGGGGTGAATGCAGTACGCGTTACGAGTTACGGGTTTCGTGTTCGAAACCCGTAACATCCATAAAACGTAACTACAGCTGCTGCAGCAAAACGGCTGCTTCCTTTTCCGCAACGGACAGTCTATGCGCCGCGTCCCTCTTCTTAAGGGTGCTCACCTTATCGGCGTCGACGTAATCGACAGCTTTTTCCTCACAGAACCTGACGCACTGAGGGTCGCCATCGCAAAGGTCACACTTGATTACTTTCCGCCCGATTACATCAAAACCCATGGCTCCAAAGGGGCAGGCGGACACGCATGCGCGGCAGCCAATGCACACATCGTAGTCCACCATGACCCGACCCAGGGCCTCATCGCGCGAGATGGCTTTCACCGGACATACATTCATGCACGGTGCGTCCTCGCATTGCTGACACGACATGGGGATGTAGAGGCCTTCAGCTTCCCACTTGACCACCTTTATGCGGCTTCGGGAGGGATTCGACACGCCTTCGTGCATAACCGAGCATATGATTTCGCAGAGCCGGCAGCCGGTACATTTTTCGTAATTTATCATCAAGGCTTTTCCTGTTTGTTCCATCAGTTAACTCCTTTCACCTAGATCACAGCAGGTGGGATGGCTCTTTCCCAATGCCAAGGCGCTTGAGCGTCTCTGGTTTAGGCACACCGTTTTCATCCCAGCCGTGGTGTTCGTAGAATTCGTCGATCATCTTATTGAACTTTTCCCGATCAATCTTGGCACCGATGACGTCGGGCGCCCCCCGCAAGCACGGCTCATCGAAATATCGGTGATTGAGCATGTCACCTTTTTTTAGATCATTTCTGGTTAGTCCTTCCCTCAGATTGAAAAGCCTCTCCATATTGTTGCATCTGTCCGCTACGTCCCAGATTTCCTTAGGCGACATTTCAAGTCCGGTGTTATAGTAGAGCACTCTAGACCAATCCTCGAAATTGGGAAGTGTGGCCCCAAGGAATGTGGTGTGGTACTTGCATATGCCAAGGCAGTCCACCCCCATATAGCAGTTCTCTTGCCAGAAGACCTCCCACGGCTTACCAACATACTCCGTATGCTCCGAACTCAGAGGCCCATCGTATGGTACGGGGCTGCTGTATATCTTTCTCAGAACCTCTTCCGGCAAGTGGTAGAGGTCGATGGCAGGACGGCTTCTCAGGTGATCTGATCCTCTGGAGGCCGTGGCGATATTAAGCGCCAGTGCAGGAGTTGCTCTCTCGTCCGAGTGCAAGTTTTGCATTCCCTTGACCTGAATGAGGTAATCGAAGGAATTCTTGCCTATTTTCTCAGCGGCTCGTATTCCTCCCTCGGCCAGGGTATCGGCGAGCCAGCCCTTCCTGTAACAGATGCGCTCGATCATCTCGAGGAGTGCCTCGTCATTGCCGAACCGTAAATCCAGGCCGTCGGTATCCTTGCTGGTGAGAATTCCCAGCTCATACAGCTCCATGGCCCAGGAGATGAGGCTACCCGTCTCCAGGTTATCCATACCAAACTGATCGACCAGGTAGTTACCGGTTAAGATGGTGACGGCATTCTTGCAGTCTGGCTCCCCACCAAAGGCCCCTTGAGAGGTGTATTCAGGTCCCTCATCGTATTTGCCGGCATAGGGGCCGGAGGGGATCCTGAATTGGGCTCGGCAGTGCACCTGGCAGCCGAAGCAGCCGGTCATATGGTACGGTCCCATGGTTTCCGTGGCAATTTCGTCGAGCCGTTCGGGCTCGATATCGTCTGCATATTCGCACTGGTTGTACTGAAAATTTCTGGTCCGTATTCCGCCCCAGGAGTTGGTTGCCCCCCAGATAAAAGGCGTTCCCAGGGTTCCCTGGGTTTGATTCACCTTGGCACTCACGATCTGATCGATGAACCGCTTGTTGTAGTCGAGGGCCTCCCTGGGGTGGGCTATCTTGATATCCATAGTGCCCCTGGCGGCAACTGCCTTGAGGTTCTTGGAGCCCATGACGGCACCCATGCCGGTTCTTCCGGCTGAGTTCTTGATGCCGGTCATGACATTGGCATATCGCACTAGGTTTTCACCGGCCGGACCGCACACCGCACATTTGACGTCTTCATCGTTGAGTTCTTTTCTGATGGCCCATTGGGTCTCGGTGACCGATTTCCCCCACAGGTGGCTGGCATCCCGTATCTCTATGTCTCCGTTGTGAATCCAGAGATAGACCGGGTTTTTGGCCTTGCCCTTGATAACTAGGTGGTGAAAACCGGCCCAGGCCAGCTCAGGGGCAAAGAAGCCCCCCATATTAGCGCTGCCCAGCAATTCGGTGAGGGGAGATTTGGCCATCACATGGGTCCTGGCCGTTGCCGAAGCGCAGGTTGCTGTCAGGATACCACCGCTTATCATGAGGGTGTTCTTCGGACCCAGCGGGTCAATGCCTTTCTCCGTGTGGTTGTAAAGCAAGTAGGCATCCAGGCCCCTGCCGCCCAGGAACTTCTTCCGTATCTCTAAGGGTATGGGCTTTGTCTCAATCTTTCCGGTGGACAGATCAATGTAAGCGATTTTTCTGTTCAATGGCATGTTAGGTTTCCTCCTTTTTTGCTGCTGCCTCTTGGGCTATTCTTCGATTTACGTCCCAGACCGGCCCCCGTATCCGGGGAAAGTCAGGTCGAATCCAGTAAACGCGGAATTCCATCCCGCAGACCGGACACTTGACCTGTTTCTGGCCAGCTGTGGGCTGCAGTCTCCCCATGCAGCTTGGATTATGGCACCTGAATTTGCCATAGGTTCTGGTTTGACGGAGACTCTCGGCAGTTGATAATTTGTCTTTCTCAATTGCCATACAATCCTCCTTTCTCTTTCTCGGGATGAATCGGAAAGGAAGCGCAAGCCATTTGGACAGCTGCGCTATACTTATTCGGAAATTCTGTTCATTATTATGAACAATATGTAAGTAGTATGATACCTTATTGGGGGTTTTTGTCAAGGAGAAAAATGTCGTCGTCTGCTTGGCCACTGCTGGGGAAGCTTGTGTCAATATAGGCATAATTTTCCATTGACAAACTACGTTAAAGGGTTATAAAGTTTGTAAAACTGTTCATTATGGCGAACAATGAGCACGAAGTATCAAGCCCCTTCGGTAAAAAAGGCATTTCAAATACTCAAGGTCATCTCCGATAGTGACCGGGGATTGGGGATCAGTGAACTGGCGAAAAGCCTGCGGATAAGCAAAGGCACGGTCCACGGAATCACGTCCGCATTGGAGGAGATTGGGGCAGTCATCAGAAACCCCTTCACCAAACGGTATAACCTCGGATATGCGCTCTTCGAGCTGGGCAAGAAAGGTCTTTCTGCAATACCCCTGAGAGAAGTGGCTCGACGGCATATGGATGAGCTCGTGGAGAAAACGGACGAAACGGTTTTCTTGGGGATTCTCAGGGGCGACCACATCTTCATCCTAGACGTAGCGGAGAGCACCAAGGATTTGAAGATTACCTCTCCCAGTGGAACCAGGATCCCTTTAACTGCCGGTGCTGCGGGGAAAGTCTTCTTGGCATATATGGAGGAAAGCGCTGCCCTCAGATATCTCACCGCTAAGGGCTTGGTCACATATACGGAAAATTCCATAACCGATCTCGGTCTGTATCTGGAAGAAATTCGGGAGGTAAGACAAAAGGGGTTTGCCACAGATCGTGAGGAATATCTCCAAGGGGTAAAGGCTGTAGCAGTCCCCATTCGGACCGAGGGCCCTGTTCTGGCTGCCATTTGGGTAGTAGGATTCTCGTCATCCATCTCCGAGGACAAAATGAAATACATTATCGAGAGGACCCTGGTCGCAGCTGACGGTATCTCCCAGGACCTTAAGCGCAGAGAGAAGGCCTAAATTAAAGTATTCTGCCAGCTCCAGCGCCGTCGCTATGTGCCACTTTCCCAGGTATGGTGACAACTGCATGAGGGCACGCTGTTCGAAGGAACGGGCTACTCGCGACCAATCGGATTTGCTTCAGTGGTGTTTCTTAGTGGCTTGTGCCACGGGGAGAGGTGATAGAAGACCTCGGCGGTATTGAGCTTCCTGCATTTTGGGCAGAAACGGAGATAATCGTCAGTTATTGTCTGCGCAACCTTTTCTAACTGCGGAACTGGGGCAAACAGGACACCACACCGCTCGCACGGTTTCAGTTCCACCGAACGTATCTCCTGCTTGGGGACGACTTGGAAAAACCTTCCCGCACTGATCTCATGGCGTAGATCAGCGGCGTCCTCGGGGCACGCCTTGACGCAGGCCCCGCAACAGATACATTGATAATGTGAGTAGGTGAAGATCCTTAGGGTACCTTTGTCTTGAGATTCCAGGGTACTGGTTGGGCAACTCAATTCACAGGCGGCGCAACCGGTGCACTTTTTTTCATTGAGCCGCGTTCTGCAGAAGAGGAAAACTGCCATAACAATCATCGCTTCTCCGCTCAGAACATGGATCAGCCGCATATTATCTCCGAAGATCGCAATCGAGTCCAGAGTCCCATGGGTTAGAAAGTATCCGGTCATGAAGGGGAGGGCAGTAATGCCAATCAAAACGTAGTCTCCCGGAGAGGAGGTGACGCGGAGGTCCTTTACCGCGAGGCGCCTTATCAGAAAGTAGGCAACGAGAGCCAACACAAGAAGTGTCATCCAATCAGCCCATGCATCGGGCAGAGGCGTCCAGTCCCACTCAAATCTAGATTCAGCCCACAAAACAATATGCCCGGAGAGCCAGATGGGCACTACAATCAGGCATATATGGAATATGTAGCGCAGTATTGCGTAGACAGGTCTCTTGGTCACTCCGCTGTGAAACGGCACGAAGAAGCGCCCCAAGCTAGCAGGAATATAGGCTAAGCGTAATTCCCTGCTCTTGCTGCTTCTTACGATGGCAAGGGAAAAGAAGGCAAGCCTCACTATAATCCCGATCGCAAAAGCTAGAAAGACAATCCACAACAATTGACCCTCAGCAAAGTAACCGAAATCCATCACTACCTTCCCTTTATCTCACCCCCGAACCAGATAGAGGCGCCGTTCATTATCACGAACAAATTGGCGCGCGAATCATACCACACAAGCCGGTTTTGTCAAGGATAGAAAAACCCGGAGTTTCCTCAGTTTTCGGTGAACCCCGTTGTCCATGAGCGACTCGCGTGAGCAGTGGGGGACCCCTCGAGGGTAAGCAGGAAGGGGAAAGCCCGGC
>JGI24422J19971_10000697_pt1 | contig 19244 bp, 15 predicted proteins | sample DeeMarSWOR152_54_FD_19971 | JGI IMG/M metagenome (IMG submission 19971) | reverse complement strand
CTACCGATCAGTCTACCCCTGAATTCTTTAAAATGATGCCCTCTCCCTCGATATTATTCAAAATATTGTCATATTTCATGAATAAGTCGTCTAATGCTTCTCTTACGAAAGCTGCCTTTGATATTCGCGTTTTTTTAGATAATATCGTTAGTTTTTCGTGTGTTTCTGGATAGAGGAAAAAACCCGTAGCCTTCTGCTTTTGTCCACCCATCCGCGGCCTTCCGCGATTTTTCTTGTTTTTATTGCTGTTTCCCATTACGAATTTCCTGTTATATTTCGTTACGTTATTAGAGGATATAGACAAATAAGAGATGTTAAATAATGAAATAATTTAAGTAACTTACATACAGCATAAAAATAAAAGGGCCGGCCGAATCTCCTCAGAAGACCTTCGGAGATCCATTCCCGCCCCCAGGAATTACCTGAGTCTATTTACAATTTCGATGCCAAAGCGGTGATTTAAGGCATGAATTGACGTTATAAGTTTTGAAAATAAAAGGGAATTTTTGGCGGGATTTCGTCTTGAGGGACTTCTCCTATNATGGATTTTCTCAGGGAGGAAACACGAAAAATCTCAATACAAGAGGTTTCGGTCCAGGCTACGATACTGAATGGCCTCNGAGATATGGGCTGAGCTCATCTGTTCCTCTCCAGCTAGATCGGCAATGGTCCGAGCCACCTTCAAGATTCGGGTATACGCCCGGGCGCTTAAGCCTAGTTTATCAATGGCCATTTCCAGAAGCCTCTGGCTCGCATCGTCAATGGAACAAAATCTCTTGATGTGCCGATTGGTCATCTGGGCGTTACAATGGATCTTCAACCCACGGAACCGATCCGATTGAATCTTTCGGGCCCTATTGATTCGTTCCTTCAATACCCTGGACGGCTCGCCGGAGTCCCTGGCGGTTAAATCCCTGTACTTGACTGCTGGCACCTCGATATGGATATCGATCCGGTCAATCAGCGGGCCGGAGATCTTGGAGCGATACCGTTGGACTTGAGGGATAGTGCACGCGCACTCATGAGTTGGATCCCCATAATACCCGCAGGGACAGGGATTCATCGCCGTTACCAACATAAAATCGGCCGGATACGTCAATGAAGTGGCCGCCCGAGCGATGGTCACTTTCCCGTCCTCAAGGGGTTGGCGTAGCATCTCAAGAAGGTTCTTTTTAAATTCAGGGAGTTCATCCAGGAATAAGACCCCGTTATGAGCCAGGCTCACCTCTCCGGGCTTTGGAATCCCTCCTCCTCCGATCAGCCCTGCGTCGGAAATGGTGTGGTGAGGAGAGCGAAAGGGTCGCCGGACCACGAGGGCGCTATGGCTCGGCAGGAGCCCCACAACGCTATGAATTTTCGTCGTCTCCAGGCTCTCCTCGAAATTCATATCCGGCAAAATCGCGGGCACCCTGCGTGCCAACATGGTTTTCCCGGAACCGGGGGGGCCGATCATGATCACGTTGTGCCCACCCGCTGCCGCCACCTCTAGGCACCGCTTGACGTGCTCCTGCCCCTTCACCTCGTTGAAATCAACGGGGTAGCTCACCTCTTCTGAGAAGATCTCCTCCAGATCGACCCCGGTGGGCTGAATCTCCCGGTCCCCGTTGAGGAAATCCACCACCTCAAACAGGTTCTTGACGGCCAGCACCTCGACCCCCTTGACTACCGCGGCCTCCTTTGCGTTCCCCTCGGGGATGATGAGCCCGCGAAGGCCTGAATCTCTGGCGGCAACCGAAACGGGAAGGGTCCCCCGTATGGGCTTTACATCGCCATTCAGCGACAGCTCACCCAGGATGAAAAACGCCCCCAGTTTATCCTTTCTCACGAGATCGGTGGCGGCCAAAATCCCCACGGCGATGGGAAGGTCGAAAGCCGCCCCTTCCTTTCGAATATCCGCCGGGGCCAGATTGACGGTGATACGCCGCGAGGGAAATTCGTAACCACAGTTCTTGATAGCCGCCTTGACCCTGTCCTTGCTCTCCCTGATCGCAACGTCGGGGAGGCCCACGGTGGAAAATGCCGGAAGCCCCGCGGCAATGTCAACTTCCACCTCCACCGTATAAGCGTCGATGCCGAAGACGGCGCTGCTCAAGACCTTGGCGAGCATATTTACCCGGATTGAAGGGGTTTAAGAGAATTCGTGATCCGTGCCCGTTTCTCGTGTTCTTCAGAAACCCATTTTCAGTCGCAAAGCCGATAATTGGGCATTTACCTTATACCAAAAAGGCAAAAGGGGAACAACATAAATATGAATCCTTCTCAGGCCCTCCCTCCTCGGCCGTAATGTCCATCCCTATTTCGTTCCCGAGCATGCCTCTTCCCTTTGAAGCGCTGCATAATAGGCTGATTGGACTCTTCTCAGCCTTTCGACGATGGCTTTTAACTCGGCCTCAACCCGTTTCAGCTCCGTCAGTTTATCATCCCGCGCTTTTTCCAGGCTTTTTCGCAAATCCAAAAGTTGACGGGAAGTCATGATATCCAAGTTATTCAGAGTCTTCTCCATAAGGCCTTCCTCGACTCGGATTTCTTTCAGTGAACCATTTTACTGTTTTTCCCCTCCTCAACAAAGAAAATATTTTGCTGAGGCGCCTTTTCATGAAGATATTCTGATGGCTCGAATGGCGGGGCAGAGGCTGGCAAACCCCGAAGTGCTCGCGCCGAATTACGGGGAATTCCGCGATCCACGTAGGGACGGAATTCGGGCTGCTGAGCATGAGTTTGTGTAACGGGGCGATGATTGACTCAACTATCGAGAGTGTACATTAAATCTTCGATTTGGAGGCACAGGTAGTGACGGTGCCCGTTTTTCTCCAGCCTGAACGGGCAATCGATATCGAGACAGTTTTTTTTATCCGGCTCGCACATGAAGGAAGTCCGTTCCGTCAATTCTAAAAAAGCGGTAATCCGATCCCTTAATTCGACCAACTGCTTATCCCTTAAATGTTGGAGTTTTCTTATGTCCAAACCTTCCTCCTTATATGCGGGAGATTGATGAAGCTAAGAAATGAAGTTAGCAATTAATATGCCATCATGCTCTAAAGCTAATCTCTGCCCAGTTTTCCGCCTCCCCCCTTGATTTCCAGCTCTGAGTGGCATTTTTGCCCAGAGACACTTCTCGGAGTTTCCTCAATTTTTGTCGAGAACACCGTTGTTCATGAGCAGAATCTAGATACCTGGGAATTCGGAAAAGGAGCTCTGAGCGCGAATATATATTTTTTCGAGAACCACTCCTAGGTGACCCGAGCGCGTGCAAACCCAGTTCTGGGTTGAAGATGGCGCAAACGCTGGAATGGTCGAAAAAATATGGTTGAGCGGCGAGGAGCGACTTTTCCGAAGGTCTCGGGTCACATCACGAGCACTGAAGTGAAGGGACAATGGTGTTCTCTTGAGAAAACAGGATCTGTTATGAAATCAAAAGGTTAGGGAAATTCTACCAATAAAAATCAGGAAACTCCGGGACACCTCCCCTTGCATTTATGCAAAAAACCCCCTAATATAGTTTTGGGGGATGCGTGGGGATAATCCCCCTCATTTTTGTTCTCCTTTTGACCAATTTCGGTATCCCTTGACTGAAAAAAACCTTAGCAAAGCCGGCAAAAAGCCGGGCATGAAACCCATCACTATCATGCTCATCGTCTCGGTTTGTATCCATGCGGCCGTGCTCACGCTGCTGACGCTTATGCCCTGGCTTTCCCCCAGAAAAATTCACGTTCCCGTCTACCATGTGACCCTCGTTACCCAAGCGGCCCAAAAACCAGAGGCTCCTCAGCCAAGAACGGAGGTTACGAAGAAACCGGTTCAAAAACCTCCTGAGAAGCCAAAGGAAAAACCGATAACCGTGAAAAAAACCGAATCCAAGAAAGAGGTCCTCCCCAAGAAAAAACCCGTGAGGAAGGACGTAATATCGGAAAAACGTATTCAGAGAAAGATTGAATCGGCCATAGAGGAACTCCGTAAGAAAGCGGAGGCTGAGGAAAAACCGGAGGCCAAAGAGGAGAAAAAACCGGAGGTGAAGGAGGAGGTTGCCCAAGTCGCCCCGAAGCCGTCGAGAGCCGTCATTGATCTGAAACTCAGGACCTACTATAATACCATATGGCAGAGAATAAAGGAGGAATGGATCCTCTCACCCAGTCTCCTGGAGGAAAGCGAGGACCTGGAAACCGTTATCGTCATCAAGGTTCAACGGGACGGCGGAATTGTGGAGAGCTGGTTTGAGAAGAAATCGGGGAGCCTTGCATACGACGAATCCGCCATGCGGGCGATCAAAAAGGCTAATCCGCTCCCTCCCTTCCCGCAAGAGTTGGGTGAGGATTTCCTGGAAATAGGGATTCGGTTTCATCCAGAGTAGCCTCGCGGTAAAGTAACATGCCGATATACCTTAAAATAATGTGCATTTTGATGTGTTTGACATGCACGCTCATTCCGGCAGAGGTGAGCCGTGCCAGGGTCTATATCGATATCGAGGCACCTGAACTGCAACCACTTCCCATCGCCATAGCCCCATTGAGGGATATCGGAAGGTCTCGGCCCGACTTGGATCGAAAGATCATGGATATCCTCGCCAATGATTTGACAATCTCCGGATTCTTTGAGATAATCCCACGAAATGAGTTCCCCCAGGACCCCGATGCCCTCGCTGATCCCCCCAACTATGGGAGCTGGTCAACGAGCAGGGCAGAGGCTCTGGTCATCGGTGGATACGCCTCAAAGGGCGAGCAGCTTGCCATTGAGTTTCGGCTCTTTGACCTAGTGGAGAAAGCCTTTCTCATCGGTAAAAAATATGAGGGAAGCGTCAAGAGCCTCAGGAACATAGTTCACCGCATGAGCAATGAAATCACCTATTGGATAACGGGGGAAAGGGGGATTTTCGACACCAAGATCGCCTTCGTATCGACCATGTCGGGAAACAAGGAGATCTACGTCGTCGACTTCGACGGACACGACCTGAGACAGATTACCAGAAACGGATCCATCAACCTATCACCGGCGTGGTCGCCCGACGGTAGGCTCATTGCCTTCACCTCCTACATCAAGAGGAACCCGGATCTCTACCTGTTCGATCTCACGAGATCGGTCCAGATTCAGTTATCAACAAACCCCGGACTCAATGCTGCCCCGGCCTGGTCCCCCGATGGGAGCAGAATGGCCCTGATGATGCGGAAGGAGGGAAATTCTGAGATTTTCATCATGAACCGCGATGGAACCCGCCCCAAGAGGGTAACCAAGAGCTGGAGCAGCGAGGCCTCCCCGACCTGGTCGCCCGATGGCAGAAAGATTGCCTTTGTCTCGGATCGAGCTGGTTCACCCCAGGTCTATACCACGGATGTGAACGGGGGGAATGTGAAGAGGCTTACCTTCTTCGGCTCGTATAATGCCTGTCCCTCCTGGTCGCCAAAAGGGGATAAAATCGCATACTGCGGCCGCATGGACGGACGTTTCGAGATCTTCACCGTTAACCCCGATGGAACTGATGTTCGAAGGCTAACCGAAAGCTCCGGAAACAACGAGAGCCCTATCTGGTCGCCCGATGGCCGTTATATCGCCTTCAGCTCAACAGGGGAAGGCCCATCCCGTATCTATGTTATGAATGCCAATGGTGCCAACCAACGGAGACTAACCGCAACCAAGGGCAAGGAATCGAGCCCAACGTGGTCCCCCCGTATGGATCGATGAGGATAAAACCCAAAAAGGAGGTCCGTTATGGCGAAGAAATGGTTTGTCGTCCTAGGAGTTATCATTTCCCTCATGGTAATGGTGAGCTGCGCCAAGAGGGCCGTGAAAGAGGAACCCGTGGTTACGGGAAAGGCAGGGGAACAGGCCTGGGGGAAACCTGGTGAGGGAGCAGAAAGGGCCGGCGTCGAGGAAAAGTCCTTACAGGCGAGTTTGGAAAGGAAGAAATATCCGGGAATCGAGGGGGAATTCCTGGAATCATCGCTCTTAAAGGACATTCATTTCGGCTTCGACCGATATGATCTCACGCCCAAGGCACGGGAGATCCTCGCACAAAATGCGGAGCTCCTCCTCAAAAACCCCCGGGCAAAGATCCAGGTCGAAGGCCACTGTGATGAGCGGGGGACCGTCGAGTATAATTTGGCCTTGGGGGAAAGGAGGGCCAACACCACCAAGCAGTATCTCTTGTCATTAGGGGTTTCGGAGGACAGAATGACAAGCATCAGCTACGGGGAGGAGATGCCCCTGGACCCGAAACACAACGAGGAGGCCTGGGCTCAAAACCGAAGGGCCCACTTCATCATACTTTCGAGGTAAGATCGCCCTCGGCACCCAGCCCATGGGATGCCTCTCCATACGAAAGGGATAATTACGATGGCTACGAATGCCTTTCCGCGGGCTTTTCTGATAGTCCTTCTTGCCATCCTCTGTGGATGTGCTACCACTGGCGAGATAGCCTACTTGCGACAGGATATCGATTCCCTCTATAGGCAACTGATCGACGTTCAGAAGGAATTGAAGCAGTTGAGGTCGGAGTCCTCCATGACAATTCGAAAGAGCCAGGCAGACTTCGACTTCATGCTGGAGCCGCTGCAGCGGGAAATCCAAATCCTGAAAAATGCCGTGGATGAAAATAGGGAATACCTCCAGCGACCCCAGCAGGAATTGACTACATTCAGGGGGGATTTTGAGACCCGGCTGAACGCGCTGGAGGAACGGATCAATAAGGTCCAGGTGGAAATGGATAAGCTCCGAAAGGAAATGGAGATCAAGCTCGATGAGGTTGCAAAGGCCTCCAAGGCCCAACCAAAGGCAGAACCTCCTCCGACGGGAGTAGCTCCATCACGGCAGGCCATGGACGCCCTTTACAAGAATGCTATGCAAACGTACGAGAGAAAGGAATTTTCCGCTGCCAGGGAGCAATTCAGGGCCTTCTTGGCCGTCTATCCCAAGAGCGACCTATCCGATAACGCCCAATTTTGGATCGGGGAATGTTACTATTCGGAAAAGAATTATGAGAAGGCCATTATCGCCTATGATGACGTGATCAAGAAGTATCCCAAAGGCACCAAAGTTCCTTCGGCCTTGCTCAAACAAGCACTGTGCTGGCTTGAATTGGGAGACAAAACCTTCGCCAGGTCTCTTTTGACAAGGATTACAAAGGACTACCCGCGCTCAGAGCAGGCGAAGATCGCCAAGGAAAAGCTCAAGGTTGTTAAGTAGCGGTCCTAGTATCCCTCTTGGACCATCGTCTCCTCACCCTCCGGATATTCAACGTGGAGCTGCAATTTCTTGAACTGGGGTAGTCCGGTTCCCGCCGGGATGAGCCTTCCCATGATAACATTCTCTTTCAACCCGAGGAGATGGTCAACCTTACCCGCTATGGCTGCCTGGGTGAGGACCTTTGTCGTTTCCTGGAAAGAGGCGGCGGAAATGAAACTATCGGTGATCAGGGAGGCCTTGGTTATACCGAGAAAGAGCGGAGCCGCGGTAGCTGGTTTTCCCCCTTCTCTTAAGACCCTCTCGTTCTCCTCCTCGAAGACATATTTTTCAACCTGGTCATCCACCAAGAAGTTGGTATCCCCGACCTCAGTAATGCGAACCCTTTTGAGCATCTGGCGGACGATGACCTCAATGTGTTTGTCATTGATTCTCACCCCTTGAAGTTTGTACACTTCTTGGATTTCATCCACCAGGTATTTAGCCAGTTCATACGTGCCAAGAACCCTCAATATATCATGGGGATTCGACGGACCGTCCATTAAAGCCTCACCCGCCTTAACGAAGTCCCCCTCATGTACACTGATATGCTTTCCCCGGGGGACGCTGTACTCCTTGGGCTCGCCCACCTCCGGGGTGATGACGACCTTCCTCTTCCCCTTGGTATCCCTGCCAAAGGTAACGACTCCATCGATCTCGCTGATCATGGCGAATTCCTTGGGCCGTCTGGCCTCGAATAACTCGGCCACCCTGGGCAACCCACCCGTGATATCCTTGGTNTTGGTCGTTTCCCTCGAAATCTTAACGATGATATCCCCAGCCTCGACCATNTCTCCCTCGGAGACGAAAATGTTCGCTCCGACGGGGAGGAGATAGCGCGCCTGTGAGCTTGAACTGGGGAGATTCAACGTCCTCCCCTTCTCATCCTTGATGGAAATACGAGGCCTCAACTCTGGGTCCTTGGATTCGACGATAACCTTCCTGGAGAGACCGGTAAACTCATCTACCTGTTCCTGCATGGTCACGCCCTCGTTGATATCGCCGAACTTCACCTTTCCCGCGACCTCCGTGAGCACGGGGATGGCATAGGGGTCCCATTCGGCCAATAAATCCCCTTCCGAAATCTTCTGCCCATCTTCCACCTTGAGCTTGGCACCGTAAATGATTAAATATCGCCTTCGCTCCCGGCCTTCCTGATCGACGATGGCAATCTCACCGTTTCTATTCATTACGATGAGATCCCCATCTCGATTACGGACAGTCTTAATATTGATGAACCGAACGGTCCCGTCAATCCTCGATTCCAAGGCCGTCTGCTCCGCCCTTCGGCTAGCGGTCCCTCCAATGTGAAATGTCCTCATGGTCAATTGGGTCCCCGGTTCGCCAATGGATTGGGCGGCGATGATTCCAATGGCCTCCCCAGTACCGACCAAACTTCCCCTGGCCAAGTCCCTTCCGTAGCAGGACACGCAGACGCCCCTCTTGGATTTACAGGTGAGAACCGACCGAATCTTCACCTTTTCAATGCCCACATCGACAATCCTGTCGCAGGCGTTCTCATCTATCTCCTCGTTTGCCTTAACGATAACTTCACCCGTGAATGGATCCGTGATATCCTCCAGGGCCACCCTGCCCAGAATCCTCTCTCCCATAGGTTCTATAATCTCCCCACCCTCAATAAGGGAGCTCACATCTATGCCGTCCAAGGTCCCGCAATCGTATTCGGTTATCACCACATCCTGAGCAACGTCCACCAACCTCCTGGTGAGGTAGCCCGAATTGGCCGTCTTTAAAGCGGTATCGGCCAATCCCTTCCTGGCGCCGTGGGTCGAGATAAAGTATTGGAGGACGGTTAATCCCTCGCGGAAATTCGCCGTAATGGGAGTCTCGATGATCTCCCCCGATGGTTTGGCCATCAATCCCCTCATTCCCGCAAGCTGGCGAATCTGCTGGGCGCTTCCCCTCGCCCCGGAATCGGCCATCATGAAGATGGGGTTGAAGCTTTCGACCGTCCTTTCATTCCCGTCCTTATCGGTGGTCTTTCGCGACCCCAGTTCCTTGAGCATTTCGTCGGCGATATTCTCCGTCACCTGGGCCCATATATCGATGACCTTATTATAACGCTCGCCATCGGTGATGAGCCCCTCAGTATACTGATCCCGAATGACCTGGATCTCCTCGTTGGCCTCGGCCAAGAGCCTATCCTTATCGCTGGGAATCAACATGTCATCGATAGAGATGGAGACTCCCGCCAGCGTCGCGTATCTATATCCCAAATCCTTTAAGCGATCTGCCAGAATCACCGTCTTCTTTTCCCCAGCGTGTCGGTATGAGTAATCGATTAAGGCGGCCAATTTATCCTTCTTCATCTCGTGGTTGATCAATTCGAAAGGGATTTCCTCTGGAACTATCTCGCTGAGGAGCACGCGGCCGACGGTGGTTTTGACCAATTTCCCCTCAATCCTCACCTGGATAATGGCGTGGAGATCTACTTCATCGGCATCGTGGGCAATCCTGACTTCCTCACCGTTGGAGAAGATCTTCCCCTCCCCCTTCGCCATCGGTGTTTCTCGAGTCATATAGTAAATCCCCAAGACGATATCTTGGGTCGGAACGATAATGGGCTTACCATGCGCTGGGGAGAGGATATTGTTGGTGGACATCATCAGGATCCGTGCCTCCGCCTGGGATTCCACCGAAAGGGGAATGTGGACAGCCATCTGATCCCCGTCGAAGTCGGCGTTAAAGGCCGCGCAGACCAGGGGATGCAGTTGAATGGCCTTTCCCTCAATCAGCACGGGTTCAAAGGCTTGGATTCCCAACCGATGCAATGTCGGGGCACGATTCAGCAATACCGGGTGCTCCCGAATTACCTCGTCGAGGATATCCCATACTTCGGGCCGCTCCTTTTCCACCATTTTCTTCGCGCTTTTGATAGCGGTTACATACCCCTTTTCCTCCAACCTGTTATAGATAAAGGGTTTGAAGAGTTCCAGGGCCATCTTTTTCGGAATCCCACACTGGTGGAGTTTCAGTTCAGGCCCTACCACAATGACGGACCTCCCGGAGTAATCAACCCTTTTGCCGAGGAGGTTCTGTCGGAATCGCCCTTGCTTGCCCCTCAGCATATCGCTCAACGATTTCAGCGGCTTCTTATTGGGGCCGATGATGGTCCTCCCCCTCTTGCCGTTGTCGAAGAGGGCATCAACGGCCTCTTGGAGCATCCGTTTCTCGTTTCGAATGATGATCTCAGGGGCACTCAGTTCCAGCAATCTCTTGAGCCGGTTATTTCGATTGATCACCCTCCGATAGAGGTCGTTGAGGTCGGAAGTCGCGAATCTCCCACCGTCTAGGGGAACGAGGGGCCTTAGGTCTGGCGGGATTATCGGTATGATCTCCATGATCATCCATTCGGGCTTGTTCTTGGAATCCTTGAACGCCTCGACGACCCGCAGCCTCTTGCCCAGTTTTCTCTTCTTGGCCTCGGATGTAGTCTCCTTCATTTCTACACGGAGCGTCACCGAAAGCTCGTTGATAAAGGTGTTCCTCAACATCTCCCTGATGGCCTCAGCCCCCTGACCGGCTACGAAAATATCCCCATGCTTCTCCCGTGCCTCTCGATATTTCTCCTCGGTGAGAAGTTCGCCCCGCTTGAGCGGGGTATCTTTGGGGTCGATGACGATGTAGGCCTCGAAGTATAAGACGCGCTCTAACTCCTTCAGAGTGAGGTCCAACAGGGTGCCGATCTTGCTCGGAATACTCTTCAAAAACCAAATATGGGCTACCGGGCTGGCCAGCCTGATGTGTCCCATTCGCTCCCTTCTTACCTTCGACTGAATGACCTCGACCCCACATTTTTCACAAACGATTCCCCGGTGCTTCATCCGCTTGTACTTTCCACAATTGCACTCATAGTCCTTAACGGGCCCGAATATCTTCGCACAAAAGAGACCGTCCTTTTCCGGTTTAAAAGTCCTGTAGTTAATCGTTTCCGGTTTTTTCACCTCTCCATAGGACCATGATTTAATCTTCTCCGGGGATGCGATGGAAATACGGATAGCGTTGAAACTCAAGGGACCCTTCGGTTTTTCGAAGAAATTGAGATAGTCTTCCAAATTATCCTCCCTATTTCGTCGTTCCCTTATCCTCTATGAGTTCCACATCCAGGCAAAGGCTTTGCAATTCCTTTACCAGGACATTGAAGGATTCGGGAAGTCCGGGTTCCATAATGTTCTCACCTTTGACAATGGCCTCGTATGTCCTCGTCCTTCCGGCCACATCATCGGATTTTACTGTGAGGAATTCCTGCAGCGAATGGGCAGCCCCGTATGCCTCTAAGGCCCACACCTCCATCTCACCCAATCGTTGGCCGCCGAATTGAGCTTTTCCGCCCAAGGGTTGCTGGGTGACCAATGAATACGGGCCGATGGATCGCGCGTGGATTTTATCATCCACCAAGTGATGAAGCTTGAGGAGGTACATGTATCCGACGGTTATCTTCTGATCAAAAGACTCCCCAGTGCGCCCATCGTAGAGGGTCATTTGACCCTCTACGGGAAGCCCTGCTTCCTTTAAAAGCTCCTTTATTTCATTCTCCGAGGCACCATCGAAGACGGGAACAGCCATGTGAATCCCTTCGCCTAATCGCTTGGCAATCTCCAGAATCTCCTCATCCGTCGCCGTATCGATGAATTCGTTGATCTCCTTTGACGAGTAGATGGCCTTAACCCTCGATCTCAGAATTTTGGCGCCGGGATGCTTTTCGAGCAATTCTTGAATCTTCCACCCCAAGCCCTTTGCGGCCCACCCCAGATGCGTTTCCAAGATTTGACCAACGTTCATCCTGGAGGGAACTCCCAAGGGGTTCAGAATGATGTCCACGGGCGCCCCATCCTCCAGAAATGGCATGTCCTCCTCGGGAAGGACCCGGGAGATGATTCCCTTGTTTCCGTGCCTCCCTGACACCTTATCGCCAACGGATAACTTCCTCTTCATGGCCACGTAAACCTTGACCTGTTTGATGACGCCCGGAGGCAGTTCATCACCTCTCTTCAGCTTAGCGATCTTCTCGTCAAAGATGGCCTTCACCGCCTCGATCTGGGCCTCCCCCCTCCGGTGAACCTCCCCAACCCCCGTTTCGACCCCTTCGTCTCCCTCCACGGCTACCTCGGCCAATCTCTCATACGGGACCTGCAGCAGCGCTTCCGCGCTAAACTTCTCCCCTTCATCCAGCAAAACCTTCTTCTTGCCGTCCGTTAATCGACTCTCCGATTTCTTTCCGGCCAAGAGTTCTATCACCCTCTTCCTGATATTTTCCCTGATGATCCGTATCTCATCTGCCTGATTCTTCAGGATTCTCGCCCTCTCCTGCGCTTCAATGGCCTTGCTCCGTTCGTCTTTATCCACGCCCTTTCTTGAGAAGACCTTCGCGTCGATGACGATGCCCTCTATTCCGTGGGGAACCGTAAGCGAGGTATCCCTAACGTCCCCCGCTTTCTCCCCGAAAATAGCCCTCAATAACTTCTCCTCCGGGGAGAGTTGGGTTTCCCCCTTAGGTGTTACCTTGCCTACCAGAATATCGCCCGGTTTCACCTCCGCCCCAATTCGGATAATTCCACTCTCATCGAGATCCTTTAATGCCTCCTCCCCTACGTTGGGTATATCCCGCGTAATCTCCTCTTTACCCAATTTCGTATCCCGGGAGACGCACTCGAGTTCTTCGATGTGAATCGATGTGTAAGCATCCTCCTTCAGGAGCCTTTCGCTGATGAGGATGGAATCCTCGAAGTTATAACCGCCCCAAGGCATGAAGGCGACCAAGACGTTCTGTCCGAGGGCCAGCTCTCCCCCATCCGTCGCAGGACCATCGGCAACAACATCCCCCCTCTTAACCCTCTGTCCTCTATTGACGATGGGCTTTTGGTTAATGCACGTATTCTGGTTTGACCGTTGATATTTGATGAGGTTGTAAATATCGACCCCCGTATCGTTATCGCCGTCCGAAGGACGGTCGCACCGGATGACAATTCTGGATGCGTCAACATCCTCGACCACACCATCGCGCTTTGCGATGACCGTAACCCCTGAATCCCTGGCCACGGTGGCCTCCATTCCGGTCCCAATCAATGGGGCATCGGTTCGCATGAGAGGCACGGCCTGCCTCTGCATATTCGAGCCCATCAAAGCCCGGTTGGCATCATCGTTTTCCAAGAAGGGAATGAGAGCAGTGGCGACGCTGACCAGTTGCTTCGGCGAGACATCCATATAGTCCACTTCCTCGGGCTTTACCATGATGAACTCCCCACCCTTTCTGGCGGAAACGAGCGGGGCCGTGAACCTGCCATACCGATCGATGGGCGCATTGGCCTGGGCAATGATGGCATCCTCCTCCTCGAGGGCAAAGAGATATTCTATGGTGTCGGTAACCTTCCCATTAACCACTTTCCGATACGGGGTTTCTATAAACCCATAGTCGTTCACCCGCGCATAGGTACTGAGGGAGGTAATCAATCCGATATTCGGGCCCTCAGGAGTCTCAATGGGGCAGATCCGCCCATAGTGGGTTGGATGGACGTCCCTCACCTCAAATCCTGCACGCTCCCGCGTCAACCCACCAGGTCCGAGGGCGCTCAGCCTCCGTTTATGGGTAATCTCCGAAAGGGGATTGGTTTGATCCATGAATTGGGATAGCTGGCTGCTGCCGAAAAACTCCTTGATAACAGCTGAAAGGGGCTTGGAATTGATGAGGTCATGGGGCATGAGCGTTTCAACTTCCTGCAAGCTCATTCTTTCCTTGATAGCTTTTTCGATCCTGATGAGCCCGATATGATACTGATTTTCCAACAGCTCCCCTACTGTCCTCACCCTGCGATTCCCCAAATGGTCGATGTCGTCTACCATTCCCCGACCATCCTTCAAATTGACCAGATACTTGACTACCTCGAGGATATCCTCTCGTCTCAAGACAGTAATCTCTTCGGGGACATCTAATTCAAGCTTACGGTTTAACTTCATCCTCCCCACCTTGGACAGATCATATCTATCTGGGTTGAAGAAGAGGTTGTAAAAAAGGTTCCTCGCCGTATCCAAGGTTGGGGGATCGCCAGGCCTCAACTTCCGGTAGATTTCTATGATGGCCTTTTCCGTTTCCCTTTCTTCGGGAGATCTCCCCGGCTCCGTGGCGGCCAGTCTTTCCCTCTCCTCCCGGGTCATGCTGATCTTGTCCGCCACAAGGGTGTCCCTAAGGCAGGAGCTGACCATGATATGATCGATGAAGAGGATTTTGAACCCCTCGATTTTCCTCTCCTTAATCTCCTCCAGGGTCTTCTCCTCAATGAGCTCGTTGCACTCGGCGATGACCTCCCCGGTCTTCTCGTCCACGAGATCGGCGGCCAGGTATCGACCCAAAAGATCGCTGGGGTCGATGGGGATCGAATGGATCTTCGCCGCCTCCAGCTTCTTGACGATGACCCGGGTGATCTTACGATTCTTCCGAATGAGGATCTCCTTTGTCTTTGGGTCGATGATATCCCTGGTGGCCTTCTGTCCCACGAGGAGGTCGTAGGAGGCCGTCTTAAAGAATTTCCCTTTTTCGATAAAGATCTCCTCCTTATAGTAAAAGTAATCCAGCAATTCCTGGGTCGTATAACCGAGGCCTTTCAAGAGGACGGTAACCGGCAACTTCCTCCGCCGGTCAATCCGGACGTAGAGGATATCCTTGCTGTCAAACTCAAAATCGATCCAAGAGCCGCGATACGGTATAATGCGCGCGAAGTGGGAGGTTTTTCCGCCGGTCAATTTCCCTTGTTCCCGATCGAAAAAGACCCCCGGAGAACGGTGGAGCTGGCTCACAATGACCCGTTCGGTCCCATTGATAATGAACGTGCCGTTTACAGTCATGAGGGGGATCTCCCCAAAATATACCTCCTGTTCCTTCACGGCCTTGATGTTTCTCGCCTTCGTCTCCTCGTTGACGTCCCAGACCACAAATCTCAATGTCACCTTGATTGGGGCCCCATAGGTCATCCCCCTTAATAAACACTCATCCACATCGTATTTAGGCTCTCCCAATCGATAACTCACAAACTCCAGGGATGCCGTCTCGTAGAAATCCCGTATGGGAAAGACGCTCCTGAAGACCGATTGCAAGCCGATATTCTCCCTCTTATCGGGATCTACGTCTTTCTGGAGAAATTTGTTGTAAGACTGAAGCTGGATGTCGATCAAGTTGGAGATCCCGATGATCTCATGAATTTTTGCAAAATTCTTCCTCAAACGTCTGTTATTAGATTTTTGAGAAACCATAAATATCCCTCGAGCTCCTTGAGTGAAACATTTCTCATCTCATACTGGCAGAACCCAAAGTACTTACTTGATCTCTGCCGTTCCCCCTGCCTCTTCAATCTTCTTCTTGACTGAGTCGGCCTCCCCCTTGGGAACCCCTTCCTTCACGGTTTGGGGAGCCCCCTCCACCAGGTCCTTTGCTTCCTTTAGACCCAAACTGGTCACCTCTCGTACGGCCTTGATCACCTGAATCTTCTTGTCCCCGAACCCCGTGAGAATTACATCGAACTCCGTCTTCTCCGCTTCTGGCGCGGCTTCAGCAGCACCCGCCATAGGACCCATGGCCATACCCATCGGAGCTGCAGCGCTCACTCCAAACTTCTCCTCTAATTCCTTGACGAGCTCTGAAAGTTCTAAAACGGTCATATTCTCGATGAATTTGATAACATCCTCCTTGGTCACCTCTGCCATCGTATCATCCTCCTGTCATGGAATTCTCGCAGGCTCTTCCCATAGGCCTTCCTATGCCTCTTCCTTACTTAGGTTCTTTTTTAACCTCTTCCTTAGCCTGAGCCTCTTCCCCTGCTTCTTCCTTAACCTCAACCTCAGCCTGAGCCTCTTCCCCTGCTTCTTCCTTAACCTCAACCTTAGCCTGAGCCTCTTCCCCTGCCTCTTCCTTAACCTCAACCTCAGCCTCTTCCCCTGCTTCTTCCTTAACCTCAACCTCAGCCTGAGCCTCTTCCTCTGCCTCTTCCTTAACCTCAGCCTTAGCCTGAGCCTCTTCCCCTGCCTCTTCCTTAGCCTCAACCTCAGCCGGAGCCTCTTCCTCGCCCTGTCGAGCAGTGCGAATCGCCTCTAATACCTGCACCAACCTCATGAGATGAGCGGATAGGACGCTTACCAGACGGAACTGTCCGCCCTTGAACAATCGTAAGAGATTACCCAGCAAAACCTCTTTTCCTGGCAGCTTTGCCAGACCCTCGATCTCGCCGGGTCCGACCACTCGTCCCTCGACGAGGCCTCCTTTTATCTCAAGCTTGGGCATCTCCTTGCTGAATTCCGTAAGGAGTCGCGCCGGAGCAAGGGGATCATCACTGGAGATGGCCATTGCCGTTGGGCCAACAAGGAGCTCCGAAAGTCCCTCTAAACTCGTTTCCTTGGTAGCGAGGCGCATCAACGTATTTTTCACCACCCGGTACTCAACGGAAGCTTCCCTTAATTGTCTCCGCAAGCGGGTAATCTCCTCTACGTTTAATCCGCGATAATCCGTGAAAATAATGCACGTAAAATCCTGCAGCCTCTCATGGAGCTCCGAGACAACCCGCTCTTTTTCCCTCCTATTCACGCCTCCAACCCCCCATGAAGTATCAGCTCACTTTCATCATATTACGAAGGGAAACGGGATCAATCTTGACCCCAGGACCCATCGTTCTCGATATGGCAATACTCTTCAAGTAGAGGCCCTTGCTCGTGGAAGGCTTTGCCCTGATAATGACCTCTAAAAGGGCCTTTATGTTCTCCAGGAGCTTTTCAACCCCAAACGAGGCCCTTCCCACGCCCACGTGTACGATGCCCGCTTTCTCCACCTTAAATTCCACTTTTCCCAGCTTGATCTCCTTCACCGCTTTTTCAATATCGAACGTCACTGTCCCCACCTTCGGATTGGGCATGAGGCCCCTTGGCCCCAGAATCTTTCCGAGCTTTCCAACAGTACTCATCATATCAGGGGTGGCTATGGCCTTATCGAACTCCAGCCATCCCTTCGAAATCTTCTCGACCAGCTCATCGGCGCCCGCATAGTCAGCTCCGGCATCCCTGGCTTCCTTCTCCTTCTCACCCTTGGCGAATACCAACACTCGAACTGCCCTACCCGTTCCATGGGGAAGGAGAACTGATCCCCTCACCATCTGATCAGCCTTTCTGGGATCGACACCTAATCTAATAGCCACATCCACGCTCTCGTCGAACCGCGCATAGGAGGATTCGCTCACCAACCTCAGGCCTTCCTCAAGATCATACCTCTTGTTCCGGTCGACGCGTTCTCTTGCTTTTGTATAGTTCTTGCCCTTTTTTGCCATCCAGAGCTCCTCAAGCGATCTCTATCCCCATGCTCCTCGCCGTCCCCTCAATTATCCTAATCGCCCCCTCCATATCGAGGGCGTTCAAGTCCGGAAATTTAATTTTGGCTATTTCCGTTATTTGATCCTTTGTCACCCTTCCCACCTTTTCCCTGTTGGGCTCACCCGAACCCTTAGCGATCTTCGCCGCCCTCTTCAAGAGAACAGCTGCGGGGGGAGTCTTCGTCACGAAACTGAAGGACCGGTCCGCGAAGATGGTGATTACGACCGGGATAATCATCCCTTCTTGCCCCTGGGTCTTGCTATTGAACGCCTTGCAGAACTCCATAATATTGACCCCATGTTGTCCCAGGGCGGGACCAACGGGGGGAGATGGATTTGCCTGTCCCGCGGAAACTTGCAGTTTAACCATGCCTATCACTTTTTTCGCCATTCTCCGACCCTTTCAGGCTTAACTCTTCTCTACCTGGATGAAATCGAGTTCAACGGGGGTTGACCTTCCGAAAATACTGACCAATACCTTTACCTTCCTCTTATCGGGTTTCACCTCTTCTACCGTGCCAACGAAATTAACAAAGGGACCATCGATAACCCTCACATTGTCGCCGACGCTAAGGGAAACCTTGGGTTTCGCCTTTGTCACCCCTTCCTTTATCTGGGCGATGACCTCCTGGACTTCTCCATCTGGAATTGGAATCGGTCTCGTTCCCTCACCCGCAAAACCCGTCACCTTCGGTGTTCCCCTCACAACATGCCAGGTCTCATCGTTGAGTTCCATCTTGACCAACATATATCCTGGAAATATCTTCCGCTGCGAAGTTTTCTTCTTTCCCTTCACCAGCTCAACGACGGTCTCGGTGGGAACGAGAATCTCCGAAAAGAGTTTAGATTTGCCCAGATTCTTAACCCTCTCCTCTAAATTCGCCCTTGCCTTATTCTCGTACCCTGAATACGTATGAACGACATACCATTTCTGAGTCATAGGATAATGCTCGCCCGAATTAGCTTAATATCACCCTAATGAGTTTCGACAACCAGAAGTCAACAATCCCGAGGAAGATGGCACAGATGAAAACGGTGATGAGAACCACGACCGTTCCAGCGATAGCATCCTTTTTGGAAGGCCAGGTCACTTTCTTCAGCTCAACCCGTGCTTCCTTCAAGAACTGCCTAACGACCTGAATCCTTCCCACTGCTCGATTCCCCTCACAAAAAATGGCAGGCCAGGAGGGATTCGAACCCCCAACGGCCGGATTTGGAGTCCGGTGCTCTATCCGTTAGAGCTACTGGCCTCTGCATTTACAAAAACTGCTAACTAATGGCAAAAAACCGCTATTTCGTTTCCTTATGCGCCGTATGTTTGCGGCAAAACCGACAGTACTTTCTCAGCTCTAATTTATCCGGCGTGGTCCGTTTATTTTTCGTCGTGGTGTAGTTTCTCCGTTTGCATTCACTACACGCTAGAGTTACGATACTTCGCATGGGAAAAAAAGCTCCTCAATTACTCCGTGACATCGCTGATGACCCCTGCGCCCACGGTCCTACCACCCTCCCGAATGGCAAACCGTAACTCCTTCTCCATGGCGATGGGCGTAATCAACTCCACCGATAACTGCACATTGTCCCCAGGCATCACCATCTCCACCCCCTCAGGCAACGTCACCACCCCCGTCACATCCGTCGTCCGAAAATAAAACTGCGGCCGATACCCAT
>JGI24422J19971_10000696_pt1 | contig 19258 bp, 16 predicted proteins | sample DeeMarSWOR152_54_FD_19971 | JGI IMG/M metagenome (IMG submission 19971) | reverse complement strand
TGTTTTCCAATGAAAAAGAAAAGTATTGAGTTAATGCTTCCAAAAAATATAGATAAGAAAATCGATGATTGAAGGTTAACTTCGTATATATTATAAATTAAAATTAATAACACTTGAAATAATGGACCTCTCCTTTCGAAGGATCCTATGCCATTTTTTAGATTTGATGCAGCTTCAATGTACATCACACCATCCGGGTTTATATCTAAGACATTAGATTGAGCTATTATCCTCAATAGAACTCCTAAGAATACGATTGCAGACAATAATATCCATTCTACATGTTTTATTCTTTTTAAAATATTTATATGCATATTTGATCACTTTTTTAAGTTAAGCGCTCACCCAATTTACTATCTAGTATATTACAAAAAGGGAGTGATGAAGCAGTTATTTTATTGCCTTAATATAGTTTTCTATTCTTGAAAACAACATTTTAAGGTTTTTAAGTATATTATCTGTTTATTTTTTTTATTTATATTTATTGTATAGTAAATGTTATATATTTTTTATTATTATGATATAAATATTTCTTTTATTATCGTGCCATCTAGTTCATTATTAAGTGGTATATTAAATATATGCAATATAGTTGGTGCTATATTATATATATGTTGTTTCTTCACTTTATAATCTTTTTTTATTTGGGGGCCATAGGCAATAAATATTCCATCCCGGTCATGTATGCCCGGTAATTTTGGTTTAAAAATAAGAGGCTTGTTTAAATCATTGGATTTTTCCCATATGTATTCATCATCATGAATTTCTAAATATAAATCTGGAGCTAATTCTTTTTTATTTCCTTTATAAATATCTTTACATTTGAAAACTATAAGATTTAAATTATACTCTTTTTTCAATGTATTTTTTAATTCATTAGCTAATTTATCTAATATTATATTTTTTGAAAGAGGATTTTTATAAATTGCATGATCTTCTAGACAGTATACCTGAGAATTTTTAAAATCAATAATATTAGATATATTTATTTTTTTCTTACTATATAATTTAATATATTTATTAATAAAATAAAGAATTAAATTTTGTGGTATAAATTTTAATAATTGATATATTGAATTTATGCGTATTAATTTATAAATAATATAATTGATAATATCATATAAATGGGAGCCTTCGTATATAACATTCTCTTTAATTTTCATATATCCTTTTTTTAACAACCATTTTCCAATATTAAAAGTATATGGACGTATAGTGAAGCCGTGATCTGATACTATAAAAAAAATATATTCATTATTATTATTATTTAAAAAATTTAAAATATTTCCTACTATAATATCTATATATTTATAAAATTTAATAATTTCATTATCAACCAAGTCGAGATCTACTAATTTTATCCGATCAATATTTGATGTTAGTTTAATAATTCTATCCATAAGAGCATGTTGTAACCAATCAGTCATAGAAATAACATAAAAAATTAAATCCGAAGGGGAATTTTTGATAAGTTCTATCGCAATCTTTGCTTCTTCTCGCATAAGCTTCTTTAATTGAATAATATATTCTATACATTCCTTTGAGTTATTTATGTTCAATGTTTCAAGTTTATCAAATAATTCCTTTTCAAGCAATTTACTTGGGCCATTAATAATTTTTTCATATAGATGCCTTGGATAAACTGCAGACTTACCAGTTAATCCAAAACCAGAAATCATATATCCGTTAACTTCATAAGTAGGATACAGGACTGGGATTTTAATTAAACCTACACTATATTTATACCATGATAAAATATCCCAAAATGATTTACCTATGTAAACTGTAGAAGTTACGGGCTTTAATGTAAAGTCTTTATTAGTTGTTCGTCTCAAATTTCCAAAAACTCCTAATTTACCTGGGTTCATCCCAGTGGCCATACAGGGCCATGCAGTAGAAGTTACAGGAGGTATGGTTGACTCTAAAATAGCGGTACAACCATTTTTTACTATTTTTTTAATATTAGGAAGAATATCAGAATCTATTAAAGGTTTAAGCACATTCCAAGTAGCTCCATCCAACCCCAAAATAAATACTTTCATGAGTATAAGCCTCCTTCCATTTCTCGTCTTTCAAAACTATTGTAATTGTATGGATGCCTAAAATCTTTTTTTAATCTATTTTAATTTTTAATAATACATTTAAGGTTTGTTTAGTCTTTTTTTATTGATAGATCGAGCTGTGTGGTTATGGAGCAAGAAACTTCCTTGTTTATAGCTTTATTAATTTTTACTTCCTTTATTTCGACGACTATTACTTTGAATGCACAAACTATAGATTATTCTGAAATATCATCTTTTGGCACGATTGTGTATTCCGCTGAACCAAGAACACGTACCGCCATAAAAATAGATTATTTAAAAGATTTAACTTCAGAAGAACTAGCAAACTTGGCTATTAAATATGATTTGTTAATTACATGGCTGAATGAAGAAAATAAAGATGCCATTTCAAGATTATACACAATTAATCCAGAAATGAAAATATTAGGATATCGCAATGTCGCATATGTTGGGGAAAATGAAGATGGAGGAAAATTATTAGATTATGCTAGGCAGAATGGATGGATATTAAAAGATATCGATGGTAATGAGGTTCAAAATTTAGTAAATACTGTTCTCAAGAGGGCAGATGTAGGAAATCCAGATTTTAGAGAATGGTTGTCTGATTTAATAAAAAACAGAACAGATAGTTTGGGTATTGATGGTATTATGGGAGACGTAACTGCTTGTCGAATTACAATGGTAAATGCTGATCCAATTAATCCTAGAACTGGTGAGATCTATACCGACCAGGACTATAGCGCCGATATGTTGGCTCTCGTTAAACGTGTTAGGGAAAAGACCGGGAAACTTTACTTAGCAAATGGTGTAGGTATGTTACAGGGGTCTTGGAAAGTTGGTTTTTGGTATAATAGAGAACTTGCTGAACCTATAGTCAACGAAGTAGACGGAGTACTTATAGAGGGACTTATTCGTTATAAGGACAGTTATAATTGGAGAAATGAAGAAGATTGGAAAAAAGATCTCGAATTCTTGGACTTTCTCAATAAAAAGGGGAAGCTAACAATTGCATGGACTATAGTGAGTGGCGATATACCAGAAGGTGCTACCGAAGATCAAATAGCAATGTTTGGATTTGTAACACATCTTTTAGTTCTATCAGATGATAATGATTATTATACTGCTCGGGGTTATGAAGAACAGTTCTATGACGTCGTTAAAATTAAAATAGGAAATCCGCTTGAGGATTTTCATACTCTCGATGGTACATCTGTTGTGGTACGTGAATTTAGCAAATCCTTAATATTATTAAATCCATCAGAAAATACTTATAACATACCTATCGTTGGTAGCTATAAAACTTTGGACGGTCAGATTATCTCAGAAATTGTATTAATTTCTCACACAGGCATTATTCTCTTAAAAATTGATTGATCGTAATAACAATTTTTATGCGTAATAACTATGATATAATTTATATATAACAGTGTAAAAATCAAAATTTTTTTTATATTATGTGATGAGAAAATTTTATTCCTTCGTCGCTATACATTAATTGTAACTTATCATGCGAGACATAATATCACATATATTAGTGAAAAGATAGATGGAGACAAATCATTAGAGCAAGCTAAGCAGAATGGATGGATATTAAAAAATATCAATAGTAATTATTACGATTTAAAATTTCTCTATCTATTACTAAGTATATAGGATCCGCTATTTGTGTATATGAGGTTGTAACTCGTATTATATATAGTAGAAAGTATCATGCGTGTTGTACGTATTTCAACTTCCTCATGAAACCCTCCACTTTTTCCAGGTAAATGTATGAGGTAATAATCGAATGTGAATAATCTTACTTTTGATAAGGGAATATAATAATGTGATTGAGAAAAATCTGTACTTGTTAGTCCATACAATTGATTTTGTGTAGTTTTATCTAAAGCGATATTCTTTTCATATGGAAAGTATCTTTCAAAATATATTATCATATTCCTCTGATAAACAGTATTTACTAAATTTACATAAACAAGAGGTTCATTTTCAGATAATTCTTTAGAAAAACTGCTTGCTGAAGGTATTAATGGCTCATAGCGGTATAATTCAATAGTTGAAAAAATTAAAAATATACAAAGGATAAATGTAGATATCATCTTATTACGAGTTTTAGCCTCAAAATGTTGTATGGATATACTAGCAAATATAGGACTAGACAGTAGGAATAATCTTATAGTTCTATCATACCACTGTAGGCCTATATTAAAAATATATCCAAAAATAAAAAATAATATTAGCGAAGTTATATATAGAGATAGTATCATTAATGAAAAATTTTCATATATTAAGTTTTTTTTATATATGATCCCGAGACCCATTATTGTTAGAATAAGTATAAAAATATCTGCACCATGATATACAAGAATGACCTTAAGCTGATCAATCAATCCTATTACAAAAAATCTTTCAAAAAAGAAACCCTCTATACCTGGTTTTTCAACAATTCCAATTGATTTTCCTATATGTGTAGAAAGGAGTTTAAGCGACATAATAAATACAGTAGAACTATACATATACCATAATAAATTTATAATACCTATGATTATTAAACACGAAGATAAAGGTCTCATAAACGTTTGTTTATATTTAACCAATCTCATTAGAGAATACAGGATAAATAGTAAAAAGATGAATGCAATGGATGAAAAAGAATGCATAGATGCTAAAGCAAAGCTACATACAACAATAATGATTAAATCTTTATGATTTTTTTCTGGTTTTTTAGCTAATTGGTATAAAATCAAAAATAATATTAGTGGACCAAATAAAGTCCCCATAACATAATACGAAATGGAAGGTTTGAATGGTATGGATGATATAACAAGTGCATATCTTTTGACAGTATCATTTTTTGGATCAATCTTATTCATTAAAAGATATGTAAAAAGAGGAAATATAATCCAAGGTAACATTGGTAAGTATTTAAAAGAATCTATGATATTTAAACCTGTTATGAATGAATAAATGACAAATGATAAATGCATTGAAGGTGTTCCTGAATCTTCGTATCCTGCTATTATGCGACCTTGATCGTATATATCTTGGGAGAATCTATAATCAGTTTGTTGATCGATTGCCCTTCCATGAAACCAATCATATTTTAAATTTGGTAAAGAAAGAAGGGTTAATCGAATTATCAATCCAAATATAATCAACCAATATATGTTTTTTTCTATTGAAAAATAAATTAAGAAAGTAATCATAAGCACCGCAAAAGGTACCTCCAATCCTTCTAGAATCCAACTATCTTGATAATCCCTTGAAACAATAGCTGCGTTAGATAGTAGAAAGAAAATTTCAATAATTAGAATAAATCTTAATATTCGAGGAACATCCAATTTAATTTCAACTCTTTAAAATTAAGGATATTAGAAAAATGCGCGCGCGAGCAAAACTGTCGTTAATAATTTTTATGCAACGACTTTGAATTCTCCGGTCTCAGTCTTCTCCGAGTACCCTCCATCAGGGCCTGATACAGTGATCCTGACGTCATAGAGGCCCAGCACAGCGTTCATCGGTATGTACCAGTCGTAGTACCAGAAGCCGCCTACATGGTCGGTGGGTGTCGCAGTCGTCCAAGAGCCTCCCTGGGGCCTGTATCCGATGGTGACGGTTAGGTCTGAGGCAACTGTATCATCTCCGACCCCTGTCTTTATGCGAACCATAGATCCCCGCGTCACAGTCCCTCCTGGATCAATATCTTCATAGCCATCCGGGCCACGGACCCTGATCCACTTCACAGCCAAGGAGGAACTGGTGGAGATCGGCGCCGGATCGTCGTTCGGCTTGGGTGCACCTAGTAGAATGACGCCCGTGTGTGGGGGTAACTCGATTTTGGAGACTACCTCACCTTCCAATGTAGTATAATCCCCGTTAAGATTATATGTATAAGCTTCGTAAGAGGGATTCACAAGTACAAGTGATTTACTAAATAATCGTTCATAAATAAGGCCACCGTCAATCGATCGGTAAGATGTAACAGGTTCTCCGACATCAATATTCATAACAGATAGGAACGCATTCTCATATCCTCGAGGTATAAAATAGGCCCCTTCTCTCTTTGCCAAAAGATATGTAGTATATCCATATGTCGCTATATCCTCCCTAGTTGATCCAGGCGGGAGCTGGCCATAAGTGATTGCCCAAGATAGTGTTGTAATACCTCTTCTGTTTAACATATCAAGGAATGAAAGGTCCTCAAGCCATTCATCTGCCGAACGCCAGTCTACTGTGTCATAAAAACGGATGAAGCCTTCGAGCAGCACCCCATCTACTTCGTTTATGATCATGTCGCTTAGTTGTTTATTCATGTAGTATCCAGCGTAGTGGGAGCCACAAACCATCCCTTTGCCGTTTCCAATATAGAGCTTTCCTGTTTTCTCCTTAACGCGTCTAACGAGGGCTGCCATGTCAGCGGCGTAGTCTTCATCCGAGTAAACAAGTTTAGTCCTAGGGTTTATTGGTGGAGCGCTTGTGTGTCCCTTCCAAGTGACTGCTGTATTGTCTCCGAAAATACCTGTTACATGTTTATTAGCAGTCCATTCGACCAGTATATTTGATACCCACTCCCTATAGGCTGGGTTCCCAATATCTATGAACTTCAAATTAGGATTCCCTGGTCGATAAACCTCGTTTCCATCTGCGTCGAGAAGTATCCATCCGTTGGCTCGTGCTACTTTTATCTCAGACTCATAGCCCTCGTTAATATTCGATATGCTTCTGTAAAGGTAGATAGCTAGATCTGGATTGACTGCATGGAGTTCTGGGAAAAATACATTGTTCCAATCTCCTGTTATTAGCAGGTCGTAAGTTTTTGCTATGAAGGCTCTCTCGGAATCCGTTAATTCAAAGAGATTGTCAATCTTGTGCGCACTTATGCCTGAACTATTTGCGAGTGAAATATAAGTTGGTCCTTCTACGACATTACAGATAACAAAAATTAGTAGCAATAAACCGCTGATCGATATTTTTTTTATTTTTCTTTCCCCCTAGGTGAGTATTAGGGGGTATGAAGTTCTCTTTTAAAAAATCTTCGGTGGGCGCTAAGAGTACGCTTTTTTAATTAATTAAATAACAGGTTTTTTATAATGAATTTATGTAATTCGTCAATTCTTTTACTTTTATATTTACTTATCTCTTTAAAAGCATTTTCTGATACCTTTTTAGCTAGAACTGGATGTTCAAGTAAAAATTTTATTTTCTCGGCAAGTTTTATAGGATTCCGTAGTGGAACTAAGAATCCGGTTTTACCTTCTATAACTAAATATGGATTAGCGCCAACTTCTGTTACAATCGACGGTATTTTACAAGCCATTGCTTCCATTAGTGAATTTGACCATGCTTCTCTTATAGATGGTAAGACATATAAATCAGACATATTATAGTACAAAGGTAATTTGTCATGAGGAATATATCCTAAAAAAAACGTTTTATTTAGTATCTTTAATTTGCTGGCAATTTGTTTATATTTATTTAGATAATCTCCAGTCCCAATTAATAATAGTAAGATATTATCATGTGTTTGGGATACGATTTTAAAAGCCCTAAGCAGGGTTCCAATTTCCTTTTCGGGGTGAAGTCTTCCAACAAATAAGATAATTTTTGCATCTTTTTTGCCAACTATTTTTATCTTAAGGTTATTTACCAAAGATCTATCAGCGATGTATCTAAATTTTTTCATATCAATACTCAGAGGAACAAAAGTAATTCTATTTATCATTTTTTTTATCTTCTCAAAATCTTCTGGGCTATGAGTAATAACCCAATCAACTTGTTTAATGATGAAGATTTCTAATTTTCTATAAATTAGACTAATTATTTTTATAATATTTTTATTCTTTAATATCACATTATTTGAACTTTTTAAATAGAAAGTAAGTGGGATTAAAAAATCAGCTGATACCCTTACAATACATCTTGTTTTTGTTAATCTACTTAAAATATAACCAGTCAAATTAAGTTGTAAAAAATTGTTATGCATATATATTATATGAATTTTTTCTTTGATGACAAGTTTTCTACCATACCAAATACAAGCAATTAAATATAAAATATATCCAAATAAGTTACTGAAAGAGAACATCCAACCAGATTTATGTTTCGATGGAAGTATAGTGGGTAACTTACATAGTTTAAAAGGGCATTTTAATTTACTTGAAATAATGTCCTGATGATTTGATTGAATGCCGAAGGCAAATACTTTCCAGTCCTTATCCATTCCATTAATTATTTCATTTAATTTTTTAGCTAATAATTCCGGAAAGTAAGTATCATAAGGACCAAGGATAAATAGTATTTTAATTTTTTTTATATATTCTCGATCATTATTCATTTTATTATTACCTATTATTTCATTCTATTTTCACGCGAAATTTTATAAAAAGGAAATCTAGGTTCTGAAGAACTATATGTAACCCCAATCTTTTAATTTCTTTTGAATCTTCTCGAAGTCTTCTTTTGAAGGAATGCCCATTTTATTAAGTATTATATCAAAAAAATCAGTGATTTTAGGTTGTTGAAGGTCGAGTTCATAATTACAGGAATAAAAAGCATTTTTATTGTGAATGCCTTTATTCTGTCCATGATCACTAATAAAAAGGATAAATGTATCTTTATTTATTGTCTTTTTTATTTGATAGGCCGTATCGTCCATTTTTTTATACATTTCTATAACAGAATTTTTATTATAAAATTGAAGGTGTTGCAAAACATCTGGATAGTAAATATGAGCCATAAACAAGTCCCAATTCGTATTTAAAAGATTAAAAATACGTTCTATTTTATTTACAAATTTTTCACTTTCTTCTTCTATTACATTTTTAGCTAAAATGGGATTTCCTAAGGACATTGTAACTTTTTGTCTTATATCCTTATATGCATCTTCACTATAGCATGGAACATCAATATCTACAGGATTCTGAGCATAATCAAAAATGGTAGGAATTTTACCTTTAATATTAGGAGTTTGTTTTGTAGTAACATTGCTCATTAACTTCGTCAGATATAGGCTATTGTGTATTATTTTATCTAATCCAATTTTTGTACCAAATACTTTGATTTTATCTAAAATAGAATTATCCCATTTCCACCCAATAACCCCATGTTCATTAGGGGATAATCCAGTAATGAAACTAGTCCAGATGCTAGGGGTTGATAATATTCCTGTTACTTTCACTATTCCAAATTCTTTCTGCTTTAAATTTGCTAAATTCAAATCTCTAATTAAGTAATAATCGAGAGAATCAAATGCAATTATACAAACTTTCATTAAGATCACCAGTTGTTTTTATATTCATTTATAAACCATTCAATAGTCTTTTTTATTCCTTCTTCCATACTAACTTTAGGGTGAAATCCAATTTTATTTATTTTTGTAATATCCGCCATCATTCTTGTTATATCACCTTTCCACGAATTACCTGTGTAACATACCTCTGTAATTCCAATTAGATTCAATTCTGTAAGAATTAAAACAATCAGATCACTTATAGAAATAGGATTTTCTCCTGCGACATTGTATACTTTTCCCCAGTGGCCTTTCTCTATCAGAAGTAAGAGAGCATCAACCGTATCTGATATGTAAGAGTAATCACGAATATTTTTTCCATTCCCTAAAACCTCCAGTCTATTTTTATTGCTTTGTAACTTTTTAAGAAGATCAAATAATACGTACCTAGACTGTCTAGGTCCATAAGTGTTGAATATTCTAGCTGAAATTGACTTTATACCAAATTCTTTAAAATATGCAAAAGCATACTTTTCACCAGAAAGTTTACTAATTCCATAAGGCGATAAGGGGTTTGTTGGATGATCTTCATCTATTGGGGTATATTGGGGCTCTCCATATACGGCTGCAGACGATGTATAAATAATCCTCGAATCTAGATCTTGTTCCATAATTGCTCTAAAAAGATTCAATGTAGCTTCAGCATTGATACGAATATCCCGAATAGGATCATACCAACCCATACTACTTTCCTTAGTTCTAGCATCAGCGGCTAAATGATAGATGATATCTATATTATCCAAACATTCTNTTAATATATCAAAGTTTCTGATATCACCATCTATGAATTTAGCTTTAATGTTGACATTACTTTTTCTCCCTGTTGATAGATCATCAATTATTGTTACAGTCGCTCCCTTTTTTAATAATGAATCGACTAGATGGGATCCTATAAAACCTGCTCCACCGGTGACTAGAATATTTTTCCCTTTTATTTTCAATTTTAATACGTCCTTTTTTTTAAATAAAAATTTAGGAATTTAATGACCATGCGAGTATTTAAATTCGTTTGATATTTTACGATAAACATCCATAGTTTTATTAGCGAATATTTTTAATGTAAAATTATCCTCCACTGTTTTTCTCGCGTTTTTCCCTATTCTCTTTGCAAGTGTCTTATCGTCCAATAATTTAATTGTGTTTTCAGCTAATGTATTAATATCGAAGGGAGGAATTAGTATTCCATTGAAGTCATTCTTGATTATTTCAGGAATTCCTACGATATTTGTAGCAATTACTGGATTTTGACAACTCATATTTTCAAGAATTCTAATAGGAAAATTTTCATAAAGTGTAGGTGCTACGAATATTGATGCGATGGAATATAGACCTGGCATATCATCAAAATTAGGTATATATCCCAAAAAATTATAATTTTTTTCAGGGATATTTAACTTTTTTAATCGTTGTTTATAAGGCTGAGAATTACCTCCACCTACAAATATAAAATGTGCATCTTTTACCTCTTGTAAAATTTTTGGAATAGCTTCTATTAATACATGTAATCCTTTAGTAGAAATCATTCTTCCCGAAAATAAAACAATAGGGCCACTCGCTTTTTCTTTCACTTTTTCTATAAAATCAGATACTTTTATGTTTGGGTGAAATTTTTTATGATCTACTCCATTGTTTACTATATAAATATTATTTAAAGGAATTTTGAAATCATCGTGAAGTACGTTTTTCATCCATCCGGAAGGAGAGATAAATTTTAAGGATTTTTTCATATATAAATATTCTATAATATTAAGAAAAGGAGAGAAAATGCTCATCCATTTTTCAGAGGATTCAAGTTCAGAAAAAGATATTTTTGACTTTTTTATAACTTTATTTCTTCTTGAAAATGTTTCATGTACAGTTGTAATAAAAGGAAGGTTTTGAGATGTTAATTTTAAGTAGATATCAGACATTGGTTGATGTTGACTATGAATGATATCAAAATTATACTTCTCATGTAGTTTTAAAACCCAAGGATAGCAATCATATTGAAACTTAACATGACAAAAAAAAGTATCACTACCACTTGTAATAAAATGAAGATGAATGTTATAATCAAAAAAATCCTCTATCTTTTCTTTTATAAATTCTTCATCATATTCTGGTACATTTCTTTTTACTACAAGAGTATGAATTTCAACATTTTTTGGAATATTTTGTAGCAACCCTAGTGCATATGCTCCGCCGCCGCCCCAAATAGGATATAATTCAGGCGCTAAAAAACAAACGTTCATAAGTATTCACTAATTCTGTGTTTAAATAAACATGCGTATTTCAACAGTAAATCTTATTATTCTACCAGTAGAGGCGGTAAAATATCTCCTATAATACGAACATACATTTTTAATAATTTTAATTGCATAAACCAAGAGATATTAGTCATAATAGAATTTAATTGAGGAATTTTATTTTTCATAGTATCATATATTGAGTCTGGATCTAAAAATTGGAAATCTACTTTACCTATACCTTCCTTGATAGCATTTATAATAATAGAATCTTTCATTGGATTTCGTCCAACTATTTTGGATGCGATTATATCGCATGAAACGGGGTCATTGGCACCTATAAGCAGACCAATTTTTTTTGGATATTTACCATTTACTATGAGTCCATCAACTATTATTAAATTTGATTTTATAATCTTGTTTATTGCTGAAACATACATACTTAATTTAGGATGATATTGATATTTGAAACGTGTTGAAATTAAACCAAAGAAATTTTTTAAAGCACAACTGATAACGGGTGGCTCCCTATGAATTTTTAATTTAGGTACATTGATCACAAAATCAGCAGAAAGTAACAATTTATTCAATTTTATGTTAATTAAACCATTGTCTAACTTAACTTTTTTAGTAATCGTTTCACCATCACTTAAATTAACAAGCTTTACTCCTTTATTCTTACATAATTCATTATATCCTAAAATTTTAAAAGCATATTTTGTCTCCATTGCTGAAGCATCAGACTCAACCACATAGATATTTACATCCTCTCCTAAAATTCTCCTCAAATTATCAATGATGCTAGAAACTATTATTGGATCAGTAGTCTCTCCTGTAGATGCGTCCCAATAATACATCATGTTAGGCTTTATTACGATATTACGAATACTACTTTGAAGATTATCACAAATTTGATTAAAAATTTGTGTAACCATCTGATCTATTATATACTCATTATATTGATCGCTATTTAGAATAATGACCTTAGACATTTAAATAATTACCTCTCTTTTTATCAAATGTTTTGAATAAATTTCATCTATAATTCGCATTACCTCTAATTCCTCATCTAGTGAAATAGAAAAAGGAACTCCNTTTTTTATTGCTAAAAAAAAGTCATTTAAAATTTTGAANAAAGAAGAATAATAGTACGTGTATGAAAGATAATCTATTTTTTTACCTATGCATTTTTTTGCAAAATTTTTTAGCGCTTCTTTAACAGCATGCAATCGCATATACCTGGGAGAAAAACGATCCGTTGAGAGAAAGCCCGAGGTTCCATGAAGGTTCACCCTAAAATTGAATTCAGGAAAGATCATCTTTGAGAACCAACCTGAATTAAGGACACTCACCACGTCCGATTTCTTTGAACGGAGAACAAGGGTAGAAGCATCTTCAACAGGCAAATGAAGAACGTGTTGAAGATCAGAAAAGAGTACGTCACACTTCCCAAAAAACCAAACATTCAGGTCAATCAAGTGATATCCTAAATCAATAAGTGCTCCACCCCCAGCCTTTAGGGGATCGATATACCATTCAGAGATTGGCTTTGGTGTCAGTGGATGGGAAAAGGGGCCATTCATGATAAGCTCATAATTTGCTAAATGAACATTTCCAATCCTACCTTCCTCCCATAATTTTCTAACTTTTTCTATGCTCGGATGATATCTATAATTTGTACCTACCATCATTCTAGTACCTTTTCGATTAACTAGACGGACCATCTCCTCTGCTTCTTGATAATTACGGGCTATCGGTTTATCTATAAAAATATCAATTCCTTTATCTGTAGCATATTTAACACAATCTTTCTTCAGATAGTTTGGTAATGAAACTATGATGCAGTCTAACTCCTCTTCATCTATTAAATTTTTATAATCTTCATATGTTTTTAAATGATGCTGATGCGCAATCTTCCGATTACGTGTAGATTTTTCAGCAATCCCTTTAACTTGCAGTAAATTCGGCATTTTTAAACATGAATAAAGATGCAGTAAGCCCATATGCCCTATTCCCGCTATTCCAATTTTTAAACTCATGTAAACCACTTAAAAACAGCGAGATAATATAACTAAGTGTCAATAGGATCATCATAATTTAAAAAAGATGTCTTTAATTTTTTAATTATCCTTTGTTCCATTCTTTTAAGAAGTGTTGATATTATATTTATTGTCAAAGAAAATAATGAAATAATAAATAATAACACTCCAAATAAAGCCAATCCACCATGCCATATTCCATTTAACCAATCTAAAACAACCCATGATAGAATCATCAAGGCAGGTATCATAGTCAATGTTGTTAAAGCAGAATATAAAAAGACAGGATTATATAACATACCCAATTTCCGAATGGTTGACAAAATCTGTAAACCATGCCTCAGAGAATGCAACTTTTGCTTCCCTACCCTCTTATGATAACTTATTGGCACTTGAGTAATTTTTCCCTCTATAGATGCCTGAGCCGCTACTTCTACTTCAACATCAAAACCGTTAGTCTCTAATCTCAGTTGATTAGCGAAATCGGTCTTTAAAGCATACATTCCAGAACAGACGTCGACCAAATTTGTGCCTAGTAATATGTTGAATGTAAAGTTTATTACCCAATTACCAAATCTATTCATGAAAGGTATGTTTTCCCTTCCAAAAGTTCTTACACCAATTATTTCATCGTATTTTTGTATGTGATCAAAAAAGTTTTTAATATCTTTTGGATCATATGTACAGTCCCCATCCATAACTATAAAATAAGGAGTGTTAATATTCTCGATCGCTGTTTTAATGGCACCAGTTTTACCAATTCCATGCTGAAGAATCACTTCTACTTTATTCGTAGAAGCGATATAAACTGTATTATCAGTAGAATATCCATCTATAACTAGTATGTTATGATATCCTTCTTTTTTAATTTCTTTAATTACATTTTCAATTCCTTCTTCCTCGTTTAAAACAGGAACAACTACAGTAAAATCGTCTTTAGTAATTTTTGACATTGAAGTATTATATTTGTATCTTTGTAATTTTTCTTGATTTTGAGATGAGCTTTTCATAATTATAGCCATCTTTTAGTTATTTCAAACTCAATTTTCTTTTTATAGCACATTATCATATTTAGTAAATTTTAAACTAAGATCATTTTAATTTTAAAGTAAGAATTTATCGATATCTTTTTCAGAAAGATATTTGTTCGCATTCTTATAATCTTCAGGTACACCTACGTCCCAGTAATCAAATGGAACTATTTTATTATCAAGTTTTTTTCCGTGAATAACAGCATATACTTTTTCTCCACTTTTTAAAGCTAAACTAATTGAATCCGTAATTTGTACCTCATTATTTATACCAGGTTTTGTCTGTTCAATGTATTTGAAAATTTTTGGTTTAAAAACATAGTAACCTGCAATAGTATAGAAAAACCCATTCATCTTATATTTTCCAGCAATCTTTGAGTCAGGCTTCTCAATTAAGCTATCAAGTTCACCATACAAAATTCCACCATGATCTTTGATATTCTTGAATTTTACAACACCAAATCGACTTGGATTGGCGAAGATAGGATGAACAAGGATTGAGGCAATTGCATCTACAGTAGAATGAATATCAACTAATGATTTGAGACAGTTTAATGGATTACTTAATGAAAAATTGCATATAATAGTATCACCACATGCAACTATAAAATCTTCATTTTCTATCCCACTCTTTACAGAAAGAATCGCTAAACCTATGCCAGTCAAACCTTTTTCAGGCTTTTCTTGAACATAATAGCAAATATTAGTATCAAAGCGTTTCCCACTTTGAAGGCCATCAATGATACCGTGCTTTGATTGTGGTGCAATTACTATCATTATATTTCTTATTCCAGCTAACTTAATTGCCTCTATAGGAAAACGAATTGTAGGAACGTTCCCAATAGGTAGAAGCTCTTTTGGAAAACCATTATATGTAATGCTACTCATTCTTGTACCTTGTCCAGCGGCTAGAATAACGCCCTTCAAATACATCACTTTTTATTTTCACAACAAATTTACAGTAGTGTTATACTAATTGGTTCTTCCATCCAATTCCATAATATTTTATTCCATTTGCAATTAATACTTCAGGGTTATATGTCCGTCTTCCATCTACAACAATCGGGTTTTTAAGCAATCTTTTAAAATCGTCGGCTGTAATGGCTCTAATCTCCTCCCAATCTGATTGTACAACAGCAAGATCAGCGCCCTTCAAAGCCTCCTCCCATTTTTCAAAATATTCTATTGGTAAATCTGTTAAACGCTTAAAGTTGTCAATGGCTTTAGGATCATAAGCTCTTACTTTAACACCGAATTCATATAATTTCTTTATAACTGGGAGAGCCCTTGTTTCTCTAGTGTCGCCTGTGTTGGGCTTAAAAGAAAGACCGAGGAAAGCGACAACCTTCCCTTCTAGTGAACCCGCCGTATTCTTTATTAAATCAACTAAATGCATTGGCTGAAGCTCATTTGTATATAGCACCGAATCCAACAATGGCGTCTCAACACCTATGTTCTTAGCCAAGGCCACGATCGCATTCACATCTTTAGGGAAACAGGATCCACCAAATCCGCATCCTGCATTCAAAAACAAAGGGTTGATTCTGAAATCCATTCCTACTCCTTTCATTACTTCATAAACATCGATGTTGAACTTTTCACATATCCTCGAAAACTCGTTTGCGAATGTTATTTTTGTCGCTAACAAGGAATTTGCCGCATACTTGATAAGTTCAGCCGCTTTAATACTAAATCTCATCTTTGGGCAATCGTATTCCTTGTATATGTCTTCTAATACGTTACCGCTACTCTTATCGTATTCTCCAATCACAATCCTATCTGGGTTTAAACTATCATGTACAGCCTCTCCCTGTCGAAGAAACTCTGGATTCATGCATACACCAAAACCGTTTCCTGCCCTTTTACCTGAGACTTTCTCCACAATTGGAATTACCAAGTTTTCCGTTGTTCCTGGCACAACAGTGCTCTTTACAACAACAACGTGATAATCTCCTTTTTTTGCTAAGGCATTTCCGATATCCTTGGCAACGATTTTGACCGCGGATAGATCTACTGATCCATCAGATAAAGAAGGTGTGCCCACACAGATGAAGGTAACATTCGAGAATCTGACGGCATCCACATTATCAGTGCTCCCCGATAGCAAACCCTTGCCAACCATCTCTTTTACAAGGTCTCCTAACTCCGGCTCATAGAACGGGGGAATACCCTTGTTCAATTTTTCAGCCTTACTCGGGGTAGTCGTAGTACATACTGACTTGAAGCCATGTTTAGCGAAAGCTACAGCACTTGTTAAACCAACATATCCCATGCCTAATACAGCAATCCTCAAATCTTTCATCAAATCACCAATTTTTTGCATAACCAATCTAACTTGATATCACATTAAACCAGACCTGATTCCAAGTGCAACTCCTTTCATCTCTATAGCCCCAACCAAACTGAAAATCCCCCAAATCCTTATCATAAACCCAGAGCTCAAGAACAAGCCTATAATCACATCCATAACCTGCAACAGCATGGATATCTACAGTTTCGTCATTGACAGAAATAGAATTAACGTTCAGAAAATTTCCCTCTTGTTCAACCTCAGTAATAGACCAAGAAAAGGGAAGGAGTAGGGTCTCATTATCCAATGCTATCCGTCTTGCTTCATAAACTACAGGCGCGGGACTTGGAGTACATGTTGTCGAGTTAGGAGCCGACATAGTCGAGTTGAGTAGCTTAACCTGAACTGCAACATATTGGGCCTCACCCATATGATTATAAATGAAAATGTTCCAACGAACAAGCTGACCCACAATTATGTTCGGATCATCACCAGGATAGTAATGCTCCGCCATCCCCTCCTCCCCAAGGATAGCCAATGCGAAGAAAGGCTCCTCCCTGCTAGGCGTGAAAGCCATGATCACGGGGATGCAGGCGGTAAGTATCAGAACGAGACATACAGAGACGAAGACGAAATACCAGTCATCAAGACTCATCAGAGACGACCTCTGGCCTTAAACCTATCATATTCTGAAGATAATAATCCTTGAATCGACTCCAACCAAGAAAACCAAAAATAATGATAAAAAACACAGAACCTAAAGAAATAATCAATTGATTCCTAAATCTAACCTCCTCAATGTGCTCCGAGACGACTATTATACTAACATCTGCTTCTAATATTTCATTCGTAACCTCTATAGCTTTCTCCGCTAGTTTTAGTGCTTCTTCGTCTTTCCCTGACCTAAGGGCTATATCCGCCTGAGAATAGTAATCCAACGCAGTGTTTAGTAACGAGACAAGTCCTGAAATGTCCCCACCTGCCCTTTCGGCCTCAAGTAATGAGATATAAGCAGCCTCCAATGAATCTTCGGCCTGTGATTTTTTTCCACGTACCTCCGATTCTTCTCCGTAAACTAGAGAAAAACCAAAACTGAAGTACAATAATATGATAAGGAAAAAAAGACAAGGTAAATACAGTAGTTTCTTCGACATAAAAACTCATACCTTAAAAATAAGTAACTTACTTCTCAAACAATTTAATTACAAATCATTGTTCTACAATACTATTCTTTTTACCGCATCTCATGCAACTGACTTCGATATGGATTTTACCGTTCATCTTTGTTCCCCAATAATAGAAATTATTAAAACCACACTGACAAATGTCAGGTACCTCTAACACCAATTCTGTCTTTTTATTATGCTTAGAAAGCACTTTATTCCGCAACTTATATCATCCCCTATAATACAATCTATTCATATGATCACATCCTTATCTTAGGAAAATTGAAGAGTTGATCGATAAGCCCGTTGTCTATCCTTTCATATTTCTCTGTTGAGCCTACATCGTACCAAAATGCATCCGTCAGATACGCTTCTACCCTGTCACCATTCTTTAGAAGGAAAGGTATAAGATCACCCATAATATCAGTGTTCTTTCTCTCAATTGAGAGCTCCTTCAAACTCCTCAGAGCAACAGGGCTCAAAGCGACAATCCCTATACCGGCAAAGATATCAATCATAGGCTTCTCCACCCAACACTTGATACTCCTTCCCTCTATATCCGCCACACCCACAGGGACCTCAAAACCATTGGTCACCGCCAAAGTCGCAATAGACTCCGATTCGACATGCTGCCCCACCATTTCCGACAAATCTATGTCAGAAAGAATATCACCATAATACATAAGCAAAACGTCTGCATCAGAAAACGCACCCTTCGCCGCAGCATTTAACAAAGCTCCCCCAGACCCGCAAAGTGAGGGATCATCAATGAAGTAATCGATTTTGACACCGAAACGTCCACCATCGTTGAAGTAATTCACTATCTGCTCCTGCTTGTACCCCACGAGCAACTTCACGTCGACAATGTCATGCCTCTTCAGGTGAACCAAAATGTACTCCAGAAGGGGCTTCTGACTGTTACCAATCGGAATCATGCACTTCTGGAAATAATATGTCAGGGGCCTAAGCCGTTTACCCTCCCCTCCGGCAAGGACAACTCCAACAACGTTGTTTTTATTTAACACGTTGTTTCTTCACCTCATTTTTTATGCAATTCTCATTAAGTCTGTCAATAATCTCCGTGAGACCCTCCCGAGCCTTAAGATCATCAACCAAACAAACGACTAAGACACCTTCAAGCCCATAGTAAACCTTACCC
>JGI24422J19971_10000695_pt1 | contig 19270 bp, 14 predicted proteins | sample DeeMarSWOR152_54_FD_19971 | JGI IMG/M metagenome (IMG submission 19971) | reverse complement strand
AAAGTAGGTGTTATAGATTGTTATACTGGTCCGGCGGCGATGTTCTGCAAGGAGGCCCTCAACGGATTCAAACTGGCCCTGGATGAGATTAACAAGGAAGGGGTACTTGGTAGAAAAATTGAATTTACCACCAGGGACACAAAATTCAAGGTTGATATTGGTCTCAGCGTGGCCAAAGAGCTAATAATGAGGGAGAATGTAGATGTCCTTGTCGGCACCATTAGTAGTGGTGTCGCCATGGCCGTATCTGATTATTGCAAGCGGGAGAAAGTGCCACTTATCGTCTGGATTTCGAAAAGCGAAAGGATAACCGGGGAAAAGGGACACAGGTATGTTTTTTCTACGGGTGAAAATACTGCCATAGCCGGCAAAGCCGGCGGAGTGGCGCTGTCCAAAAAGCCGTTTAAGAAATACTGGATTGCAGGGGATGATTACGAGTATGGGCATGCCATAGCTAACGCTGCCTGGCGTAATCTAAAAAAGCTGAAGCCCGAGGTAGAGAAGCTCGGAGAAACGTGGTGGAAGGTTGGTGAACCCGACCTCGTGCCCTATATTACCGCTATAATGGGCGCAAAGCCTGACGCAGTTATCTTTGCCGCCGGTGGCGCCAGCATGGTCAATGTTATGAAGACCGCAAAGGCGACCGGCATGTCTGAGAAGATCCCAGGCTGGATTCACACTGCTACGGAAATCACAATTCTTAGGGCGTTAGGTCCAGGGGCCCCCGAGGGTTTCATGGGCACCACTGACTATCTCTTCTACCACCCTGATACGCCAGCCAACAGGGCATTTGTTGAGGCATATAAGGAGGCCTATGGAAATCAACCTGGGTTCTCCGCTTTTCATGGTTACACAACTGCTCATTTCATTGCAGAGGCGTTCAGGAAAGCAGGTTCCCTGGATAAGGAGAAGTTCATTGACGCCTTAGAGGGGCTCACGATAGATAGCCCTGCGGGAAAGTTGGAGATGCGAGCCTGTGACCATCAAGCGCTGCTGCCGATCTATATGGGGGTGACCAAGAAGGTACCGGAATACGATTTTGTCATTTGTTCCGATATAATAACGGTGCCCGGCGATGAAGGACTGCCCACATGCGAGGAGATTATGAAGGCCCGTGGGAATTGAGTATTAAAGAGTAACTGGGGGCCATGAGCCCCCAGTTACTCGTATGAAAAAAAGGGACACCATGGAGTTTGATCTCGCTGCTTTGGGTACACAGTTTTTAGTCGGCCTCAGTCGCGCAATGATCCTGTTTATCGTATGTTCCGGGATGAGCTTTGTTCTTGGAGTGCTCAGGGTTCCCAATATTGCTCACGGTTCCCTGTACATGATCGGGGCATTTGCAGCTTTTAGCATCTTCACGTTGTCTGGCAGTAGTTCCACCGGCTTTTGGTTAGCCTTAATCCTAGCCCCCTTAGTGGTAGCCCTGGTGAGCTTGATAGCGGAGAGGGCACTATTCTGCCATCTTTATGAAAGGGAGCACCTCATGCTGCTGCTGTTTACCTTCGCCTTGATGCTCATCTTTGGTGATCTGGTAAAGATAATTTGGGGCGCAGAATACAGGTCGATCACGGCGCCTCCTTTTCTCAAGGGCGCAGTATCTATCCTTGGCTCCTCTCTCCCACGTTACAACTTATTTCTGCTCATCATCGGCCCCGCGGTGGCCATAGGTCTGTGGCTTTTTACAAATAAGACCAAGATCGGAAAAATCTCCCGTGCTGCGGCAGTTGATAGGGAGATGGTAGGTGCGGTGGGCGTAAATGTAAGCTGGGTGTTTGCAGCTGCATTCGTAATCGGCTGTTACCTTGCGGGGCTGGGTGGTGCCTTGGTAGCCCCTACGGTGAGCATTACCATCGGGATGGATCACACCATAATTATTGAGGCTTTCCTCATAGTTACTATCGGTGGATTGGGGAACATGTGGGGTGCCCTCGTGGGTTCCCTTATCTTTGGGCTGACCCAATCCTTTGGCGCGTTGCTCTGGCCACAATTCGCCATCGTATTTCCGTACGCTGCTGTTGTGATTATTTTGATCTGGCGACCTACAGGTATGCTAAAATCAGTCTGGTAAATATAGCTGATAGCTCATAGCTGTAAGCTCACAGTTTGAAGGTTCGCAGGCTTACTAAGGGCTAATCTCGAAGGAGTTAGCTTTGATCAGAGAAATTCCTAATCTGAAATCATTTGGTCCTATTGCTGCTATCTTTATTGTCTTGCTTATCTTGCCACCCATAATTCCCCGATTTTACACCTACCTACTTGCCTCGATCCTTGTGACAGGCTTATTAGCTATGAGTCTTAACATGGTATTAGGCCACGGCATGATTTTTCAGTTTCACCATGGCGTTTTCTATGGAGTAGGGGCCTATGCCGTAGCCCTGATAGTGACCAAGACCTCCCTGCCTGCATGGGTTGGGTTTGCCGCTGGACCTATAATGGCAGCAGTGGTAGGCCTGCTCATTGGCTGGTTCTGTGTGAGACTGAGCAGGTTATACTTTGGCATGCTCCAGATTTCCCTGGGTTCCTTACTTTACGTGATAGTCTTCCGTTGGTATGACTTTACAGGAGGAGATGATGGCATTTACGGCATTCCAATGCCATCAATTATCTCGTCCTCGAAAAGTTCCTATTACTTTATCCTTATCATAGTGACAATTTCTCTAACGTTGCTATACCTGATTTTGAAATCCCCCTTCGGGGCCACCCTTGAGGCTATAAGGGATAACCCTCAGCGGTGTGAGGCAGTAGGTGTCAATGTCAGGCGCCACCAGCTTGGCGCTATAGTAGTGGCCACCTTTTTCGCCGGAATTGCGGGAGTTCTTTTTGTTGTGCTGGAAAACTTTGTCCATCCTGATTTATTGTTCTGGGTGCTCTCCCTTGAGATTTTTATCATGTGCCTTCTGGGAGGATGGTTTACCTTTGCCGGACCAATGTTAGGAGCTGCAATAATGGTGGCCCTCAGAACGTTTGTTGGCATTTATACCGAATACTGGACCTTGATTTTAGGGGTTATCCTGATATTGCTCATTTTCTTTCTCCCAGAGGGGGTAATGGGCTATTTTCTGGAAAAGGTTAGCCCTCAATCTACTAAAGCAAGAGAAAGGACCAACGAGTAGATGCTCAAGGTGGAAGGTGTAGATAAATCCTTTGGGGAATTTATGGCGGTCAACAGCGCGGACCTCGCCGTTGGAAAGGGTGAACTCGTGGCGGTGATTGGGCCTAACGGTGCTGGAAAGACCACCTTATTTAATCTTATCAGTGGCCAGCTGAAGCCGGACAGGGGGAAGGTAACCTTTATGGATGAAGATATCACTAATTTGCCTCCCTACCAGATCTGCAAGAAGGGGATTGCGAGGTCATTTCAGATCGTGAATATCTTTCCAAGGTTGACTGTTTTTAGAAACGTTCAGGTCGCCGTGATTTCCCAGCAGAGAAAGAGCAACACCCTTTTCCATCCTGCTCAGAGCATGGCGGTGGAGGAAACTGAACGCATTCTGGAGAGCTTGGGTCTCATAGATAAGGCCTGGAACACGGCTGGATCTCTATCCCATGGGGATCAGAGGGTCTTGGAGATCGCAATTGCCTTGGGCAACGACCCAAAGCTCCTTGTACTGGATGAGCCAACCGCCGGCATGTCCCCAGAGGAGACAGGTGCTACCATGGATCTAATCAAGGGGCTGGCTGACAAGCGGGGCTTAACCATTTTATTCTGCGAGCACGATATGGACGTTGTATTTAGCATTGCCCAGAGTATCATGGTTATGCACCAGGGACGTACCCTTATCCAGGGAAAGCCGGAAGATGTGCGAAGAAACGAGGAAGTTGTGCAGGCTTATCTGGGAGGTGAGTAATGCTTGAGGTTGAGGAGATCCACACCTTTTATGGTCTAAGCCATATTCTCTTCGGGGTTTCACTCAGCATTGAGTCGGGAAAAGTAGTTTGTCTTCTTGGCAGAAATGGCGCCGGGAAGAGCACAACTTTGAAGAGTATCATAGGGTTAACGCCGCCCAAGCAAGGCAGTATCAGATTTAAGGAAGAGGAGATCGCCGGCAAACAACCCTATATGCTTGTTCGAAAGGGTATTGGCTATGTCCCTGATGAAAGAAGGATCTTCGCCGACCTCACGGTTGAAGACAATCTCGAGATAGCTGAGAGGAAGGTAGAAGGTGGTGAAGGGTGGGACAAGGAAAGGGTCTATGGGCTTTTTCCAACTCTGAAGGATATAGCGTCACGAACGGGTGGATGCCTGAGCGGAGGTGAGCAAAAGATGTTGGCCATTGGCAGGGCACTCATGGGCAATCCCGAGCTCCTGCTCTTGGACGAGCCTACTGAAGGGCTGGCACCAGTTATGGTAAAGGTTTTGGAGGATCGGCTCGGCACATTGAAACAGACTGGGTTAACCGTTTTGTTAGCTGAGCAGAATGTGAAGACTACCCTGAGGCTGAGTGACCATGGTTACATAATTGATGACGGCAAGATTAGATATCATGGAAGCGTTGACGAACTAAAGGAAAATGAGGAAGTGAGGAAAAAATATCTCTTGATATAATTCAGCTATTTCCTGCCACTGCCCGCAGCCTTTTGATTCTTTAATAAGACCTTGCTAACCCCCGAATACCTGCCCTATTATAAGGATAAGACCTGTTAAAGCGCCTAAAAGTATCGCTGTTTTAAATGAGTTGAACATCGTAACATGCCCCTCCCTTAAGTGTAATAGCTCGCTATTATGGAAACGTTTATTGGCTACGGTCACGATGCCGATTTCGTTAATTCTGGCTTGTCTGCCTTAGGGTGTGAGAGATGATAGATTCTGTCAACAGGATTTCTGGCAACATTGTGGATATAGTACATAGGGATATCTTTCCCGGGACGATAGAAATACTACATGGAAGGATATCAAGGATTTTTGTCGAGCAGGAGGTGAAACCAACCTATATCATACCTGGGCTCATTGACTCCCATATTCATATAGAAAGTAGTATGCTTACTCCCTCTGAATTTGCACGTGTGGCTGTGGTTCACGGAACAGTGGGTGCCATTTGTGACCCACATGAGATTGCCAATGTAATGGGGATAGATGGAGTTAGGTATATGATGGAAGATGGTGCCTCTGTGCCGTTTAAATTCTTCTGGGGAGCTCCCTCCTGTGTGCCAGCTACCAATTGCGAAACCGCTGGGGCAAAGATAGATCCCAGTCAAGTTGAAGTCCTTCTAAAGATGAACAGGGTGAGATGCCTTAGTGAGATGATGAATGTCCCGGGGGTCTTACATAGGGACCCGGATGTTATTGCCAAGATAGATCTGGCAAGATCTTGTAAAAAGGTGATTGATGGCCATGCGCCTGGTGTCAGGGGAGGGGAATTGGAGCAATACATCCGCGCTGGGATCTCAACAGATCATGAGTGTCTTTCAAGATCTGAGGCCCTGGAGAAGATCCAATTAGGCATGAAGGTTCAAATAAGGGAAGGTTCTGCTGCAAAGAATTTTGATGAGTTGATCCCCATAACAAAGGAGCATTCCGACAGTTGCATGTTTTGCAGCGATGACAAACATCCAGATGATTTAATGAGAGGTCATATTAATCTCATGGTAAAACAGGCCATTCACGAAGGCATTGATAAGATAGATGTTTTGCGGATAGCATCCTTTAATCCTGTTGAACATTACAACTTAGATGTAGGTCTATTGCAAGAAGGTGATCCGGCTGATTTTTTGGTAATTGATGATTTTTCCAACCTTAGCATCTTAAAGACCGTTATCAATGGCAGGCTTGTTGCTGATCGTGGAAAGACATTAATCAAGGAGTCAAGTAAAAGGATCGTTAATAATTTTAACACCAAAAAAAAGGATGTACACGATTTTGCCCTCAGGGATAGGAATGGGAAGATGCATATCATCGGGGCAGTTGATGGGCAGTTAGTCACCGACCGCTACAGAGAGAAACCAAAGGTGGTTGATAATTACATTGTTTCAGATCCAGCAAGGGATATACTTAAACTAACTGCTATCAATAGATATGAGGATTCACCTCCATCAATCGGTTTTGTAAGAAATTTTGGACTCAAGAGAGGGGCGATAGGCTCGAGTGTTGCCCATGATTCTCACAATATTGTCGCGGTGGGTGTGGATGATATCGATATTTGCAAGGCGGTAAACAGCATCATCAGAAACAAGGGGGGGATTAGTGCAGTTTGTGGGGATACAGAAAAGGTCTTGCCCTTACCGGTAGCCGGGATTATGACTGATTTGAGCTATAAAGAGGTATCTAAAAGATACATAGAACTGGACAGGTTTGCCAAGGAGTTAGGCTCACAATTAAAGGCACCCTTTATGACCCTCTCATTTATGGCCTTGCTGGTTATTCCAGAGATTAAACTGAGTGATAGGGGATTGTTTGATGTCGCAAACTTTAAATTTATAGACCTGTTTTCTTCGTGAATGTTTTATATGAACTGGCGTTCAGAAGGGTAGAGTCTATGGGTTCATGGTGGTGTGTCAAGCCTAGATCTCACCCATCTGCATAAAAGGGGGTTGACAACAAAAGGGAGTGCTGTTATATAAGAAAATCTAAGGTTCATGAAGGACATTTAATCAGTAGTTTTTAGGGAAAGATAAAGGCCACGAAGGCCTCAGGACTCAGAGATACTGAGGATTTTGTGGCCTTTTTGTGTAAGAAGCCGAGAGATTAACCCAGAATCTACCCTTAGAGGGAAAGATTAATATGAGGAGGAGCATAAAATAACAGCCGAGGATATCTTATTAGATGAAGATTTTAAGAAATGCGTCGATTTTCACGGCCATATCTGCCCCGGTCTGGCCATAGGCTACAGGGCTTCCATGGCAGCACTTGATTGGTTAGAGGAAAACCGGGCAGTGGATGAGGAAATGGTGGCCACTGTGGAAACAGATGCCTGTGGAACTGATGCAGTACAGGTGTTGACTGGATGTACCTTGGGGAAGGGCAATCTTATCCAGAAGTACCACGGCAAGCACGTTTACACCCTTGTGAGTAGAAAATCAGGAGAAGGGGTTCGTGTGGCCTTGAAAGCCGGTGTCCTCGAGCTCTCTGAAAGACATCAAGAACTGGTTCGAAAACTAATAGGTGGTGAGGCAACGCCAGAGGACCGGAAGGAATTTTGGGAGCTTCATCACCAAAAGACCCATGACATTTTAGTGAAACCCCTCAAAGATCTTTTTTCAATCAAGACGTCTCATATCACTGTACCACCAAAAGCCATGATAGAGCCATCAAGTCTCTGCGAGCGTTGTGGCGAGCCTACAATGGTGTCAAAGTTGACTGAAATAGATGGTCACTATATGTGCAAGGATTGTCTGGGCAATGATTATCGGCCTCTTGCAGGATAGTTTTTAATTTAATGGAATTCCGACCATAAAGGCAGGGTTGGAAGACCGGTAAGGTAACTATTTATAGAAGCCAAGAAGGCTCTCCCAGGTCTGTAGATCAAGTATGATGTTTTATATCTTTACCTAAGGAGGAGAGCGTTATGAAACTGACTAAAAAATTACTATGCAAATTTTTCCTACCCTTGGTAATCTTAATTGGAATTATGGGAACAACTGGTCATGCGGCCCAGGCAAGGATCAAGGAGGTCCGCATCGCTGACAGCAAGGGCGATTGGGGCTATCCCAATCCCTATCGCCACTATCCCCGGGGACCGGGTTATGTCCGCATGAGCTGGGTCTTTGACACCCTGATCTGGAAAGATGATAAAGGCTATATACCGGCTTTGGCCAAGAAATGGGCCTACGATCCCAAGGCCCTAAGTTTCACCTTCGAGCTTAGGGAGGGGGTCAAATGGCATGATGGTAAGCCCTTTAGCGCCGAGGACGTGGTCTTTACCATCGACTATTTCAAAAAACATCCTTATGGATTTGTTCCCATCGAGGCAGTATCAGGTGTCGAGGTTAAGGGGAAAAATAGTGTGGTCATTAAACTGGAAAAACCCTATGCCCCCTTTCTGGCCTATGTGGGCGGAACCATTCCCATTCTTCCCAGGCACATCTGGCAGAGTGTGACAGATCCTAAAAAATACAATGATCCCAGGGCATTTATTGGCTGCGGCCCTTATAAATTTATTGATTTCAACAAGGCCAAAGGGACCTATCTTTACAAGGCATTTGAAGAGTATTATCAGGGCTTTCCCAAGGCCGAACGGCTCATATATATCAAGGCGGGCAATCCGCTCATGACCCTACCCACAGGGAAGGTCGATCTGGCCAACATAAAACCTGACATAGCCAAGCCCTTAGAAAAAAAAGGCATGGTGATACTCAAAAATCCCCGGGGCTGGAACAAGAAGCTGATGATCAACCACAAGAAGCTACCTTTCAATAACAGGCGCTTCCGCCAGGCCCTGGCCCTCGCAATTAATCAGCAGGAGATCATTGACAAGGCCCACCGAGGCTTCGGCTCGCCTGCTTCCTTCGGACTGCTCTCACCGGATCATGAGTTCTACAACCCAAATACACCGACCTATGCTCCTGATCCGGGCAAGGCCCGACAGATCCTGGAATCCTTGGATTATAAGAAGGATATGAAGGGCTTCTATACTAAGGATGGCCAGCCACTATGGATGGAGCTCCTTGCCTCAAACATCAGTGCGGCCGGGGAAAGCGTTGCAGACCGGGACGGCGAGTTGATAAAGCGACAATTAGAGGCGGTGGGCATCCATATTGATTTAGTAAATATGGAGCAGGCGACCACGGACGGCCGGGTTAAGAAATGGCATTTTGATCTGGCCATCTCTGGACATGGCGGGCTGTTAGGTGATGCCAGAATACTCAACATGATGATTAACCCCAGGTTTATGGGTTCAAAATCGGCACGCTTCGGGGCCAACAAGGAGCTGCTTAGACTGCTCAAGCTTCAGGTCGCAGAGATGGACGTGTCAAAGCGCAAGGCCTTAGTCTACAAGATACAGGAGATATATGCCGACGAGTTGCCGGCAATTTCACTATACTATCCGACCTCCATGGCCGCCTACAACCCCAAAAAGGGCATCAGGTGGTACTATACAAAGGGCGGGATTTCCTTAGGCATCCCCATCGCCCAGAACAAGATGTCCCTGGTTAAATAGGGAATATAGGTTCGGAGAATATATTTTTGTCTTCTTACAGAAGATTGGTTGATTCGCTGGAATGGGAAGTGAATTATGAATTCAATGGCGTGTTAGAATACGTATGATTTTCAATTTAAAGCATTCAGCGCCGAGGCGACTCGGCCTTGTTATCACCTTTGGCCTGGCTGCCTTGGCCATGATTTATCTTAGCTATTCGTTGCCACGGCTCCTGCCAGGCGATTTTGTGACGGCCATGTACTCCAGCTCCGATGTGACTCTCACAGCGGAACAGGAGGCAGAGCTCAGGGCATACTACACCGAAGAACCAGGCTTCGGCCATTATTTGGTCAAGCTGTTCCGGTTAGACTGGGGGTATTCCTATGCTTTTTTGACCCCTGTCTCAACTATTTTTTTTGAGGCGTTGCCCTGGAGCCTGCTTTTACTGGGCACAGCTAACGTCATATCCATGATAATCGGGTTTGTGACAGGGGTGGAGGCAGCCTGGCGGCGGGATAGCCGACTGGAGAAAGGTATGGTGGGCGGCATGACCTTCATAGAAGGGATTCCTGAGATCAGTACCGGTGTTATCCTCCTGGTGGTGTTCGCCCTTAATTTGCAATGGTTTCCGGCAGCCGGGGCGGAGACAGCTTACGCTGAGGTATCCCTATGTGCTCGGTTGGCAGATGTGGGACACCACTTAGCCTTGCCACTGGCTACACTGGTTCTGGCCTATTTCCCTGGCAATTTTCTCCTGACCCGCAACAGCATGATGATGGTCATAAAGGCGGCCTTCGTGACTACAGCGAGGGCCAAAGGCCTTACTGCCAGGAGGGTAAGGTACGCCCATGCCGCCAGAAATGCCCTGCTCCCTTTAGTGACACGCTTCGGCCTGCGTTTAGCCTTTATGGTCACCGGCGCACTGGTCGTGGAGACTATCTTTTCCTATCCGGGCCTTGGTACCCTCCTGTTTAACGCCATTCAGGCCCGGGACCTGCCTGTCATCCAGGCCATCGTTCTGGTCTCCTCCCTGATGGTTTTGACGATTATTTTGGGCCTGGAGTTAGTTTACGGGATGATTGACCCTAGGATTGAACATGCACATTGATATTCGTCAAGCAGTTTCTAGGGATCCATGGTTNGTGGTTGGCTTTTCACTGGGGTTGNTCTTCTCCATTATGACCCTGCTCGGTCCGCCGCTGGCCCCATTTGATCCCTGGGACATTTCTTTTACCCCCCTCTCACCGCCCTCAGCCAGGCACTTCCTGGGCATTAACGATGGGGGGCAAGACATCTTCTCCGAACTTCTCTTTGCCGTCCGAAACACTCTCACCTTTGGCTTAATCAGCGGTCTGGTTGCCTTAGCGTTAGGGGTTCTTATAGGTCTCGCTGCCGGCTGGTTCCGGGGTTTTGTAGACATGATCCTGATGCGCATAGCCGATGTCTTGTTGGCTATTCCAGCCATCATGATCCTCATCCTTACTGCTGCCCTTTTCAGGCCATCACCCTGGGTTCTGGCCTTGATTCTATCTGGCATGATGTGGCCGACCATCAGCAAGGCCATTCGGGCACAGACCCTCAGTCTGAGGGAGAGCCTCCACGTCAGGGCCGCTGCACAGATTGGTGGCGGAAACTGGTACATCATCCGACGCCATCTGATGCCCGAGATGTTCCCGCTCTATCTAATAGGCTTTGCTGCCAAGGCCAGGATTGCCATGTTCATGGAAGCGGCCCTGGCTTTCTTAGGGCTTTTCGATCCCAGCCGCAAGTCATTGGGCATGATGATTGGTTACGCTCTCAAGTATTACTACATGGACATTTGGTGGAACTGGCTTTTGCCGCCCATTGCCTGTTTATCTTTATTGATCATGACTGTCACATTCTTAGCCATAAGCCTGGAAAAGGTGCTGGATCCACGGCTCAAGGAGGCCCTGGGGTAAGGAATGATATGAGCCTTGACATAAACCAGTTGAGCGTTATTTACCAGGATGGAACTCACCGTATACAGGCCCTGGAGGATGTGAGCCTTACACTCGCTCCGGGGAGATGTTTGGCCTTGGTGGGAGAGTCCGGCTCTGGCAAGACTACACTTGCCAAGGCCTGCATGGGATTGTTGCCATCAAATGCAGTCAGGCAAGGTCAAATAAAGCTCAACGGACAACGAATCGATCACCTTGAGGAATCGTTCCTCAATAAGATTCGGTGGGAGAGAATCGGCATGGTCTTTCAGCACGGGGCGGCCAATCTAAATCCTGTACATCGGATTATCAATCAGGTGGCCGAACCCTTGATCCAGCATCGGTCCTTAAGCCGGGCCGAAGCCCATGCATTGGCCGGCGAGGCCCTGGCCCAAATGGGACTCAAAGGGGAACATCACTGGCGCTATCCCCATCAACTCAGTGGTGGAGAGGCTCAGCGGGCCTTGTTAGCCATGGCCATGATCATGGATCCAGAAGTAATTATTTTAGATGAGCCGACGTCCGCCTTAGATGCCTTGAGTAAGTCTTTTGTGACGGATTGTATAAATCAGGCCAAGGAGAAGGGTAAGGCCATACTTTTGATCACCCACGATCTGGAACTGGTCGTTCATTTGGCAGAAACCGTGGCCTTTCTTTACCTGGGAGAGGTAATGGAGACAATGCCGGCCAGGGATATTTTCTCCCANCCCCTCCACCCCTATACGCTTGCCCTGGGAAGGTCCTATCCTGCCATGAACACCACCAGGGACCTGGGCGGTATGAGGGGCGACGCCTTCTACCGCTTTGTTCATCAACACGGCCACGATGATGAGGCAGGCTACCGGCATACCCATATCCAGGTTCCCCTCTCCAGCCACAAAGATGGCCACGCTCCACCGTCCGGATGTCTATTCCAGAGCCGATGCACCCAGGCCATCGAAAGATGTAGAACTGAAAAGGTGGATCTGGAGGCGATCGGCGACCACACGGTTCGTTGTCTGCGCCATGGAATCGCCAATCTTCTTGAACTCAAGGGCGTGAGCAAGAAATACGGGAATGCCGTCGCCATTAATCCGATGGAGTTGACAATCAAATGCGGGGAGGTCTTCTGCTTAGTGGGTGAAACCGGCTCGGGAAAAACGACCTTGGCCATGATCGCCGCCGGGGTACTTACGCCTGAAAGTGGTGGCAGGGTTTTTGACGGGCGGGACATGGATGAATGGATGCATAAGGATTATCGATCCCTGGCTAGTCAGATAGGTGTGATCTATCAAAACCCGGCCGAGTCCGTCAGCCATCGCTTTTCTGTTTTGGACACTGTTGCCGAGCCTCTCAAGATCCACGGCCTATGTCAGAGTACGGAAGAGATGCATGCTCGTGTGACCAGTGTCCTGGCCGACGTCCATCTCTCAACTGATCCCGCCTTTTTGAGCCATTACCCCCACGAGCTGAACATGGGGGCCATACAGCGGGTCTGCCTGGCCCGTGCCCTAGTCCTGGGTCCCTCTCTTCTTGTCGCTGATGAGCCCACGAGCTCCCTCGATCCAAGTGTACAGGCCAAAGTGCTGAAGTTGCTTCTGGATCTTCAGATCGAGATGGGTCTGACAATGCTCTTCGTCACCCATGATATCGGCCTGGCTCGAAAGATTGGCGACCGCATCGGGGTGATGCTCTCCGGTCGCTTAGTGGAAGTTGGCCCGGCTCATCTCATTTTATCTACCCCCTACCATCCTTACGCACAGCTATTGATTGACAGCGTAAGCGGAATCGGCCATGGTAGTTTCCAGCCTGCTTCGGATCCAGTAGAGCCAGATGGCTGCCCCTTTGTCACGCGATGCCCTCAGGCCAAAGACCTTTGCAGGCGTGTAAACCCACAACTCTTAGAGAGAGATCACCGTCAGGTAGCCTGTCATTTTCCATTAACCATAGGACATCCAGGTTAAGAATTCTATTGCAGATATGGCGCTGCTAGGTATTCCAGAGATCAAACTGAGTGAGAGGGGATTGTTTGATGTGGCGAGATTTGAATTCGTGGTCGCTTTTGCCCCTAAATGCCTTTTTAATTAACCCTCCCAAAATCATCCTCAAGCCGCTCAATATCATCCTCCCCAAAGTAGTCTCCCTGTTGTATTTCGATAAGGATCAGGTTCTCTGTTCCTATATTCTTGATCCTATGGGCTGCATTAGTAGGAATATCAATAGAGTCACCCTTTTTTAGCCGAATCTCCTTGTCATCGAGGGTAACAAGGGCCTCTCCACTGACCATATGCCAGTGTTCGGACCTGCGCCTGTGCCTCTGGAGACTCAGCCTTTTCCCAGGATACACAACGATTCTCTTTACCTTATGATCGGACCCATCGGAAAGCACAATATAAAAGCCCCAGGGGCGATGGTCTTCTTGGGTTTTCTTTTCAATTGTGTCGTTCATGTCCAAATAGGCTGATCTGCTTCAGATTTGGGATTTTTTGAAATTATATCTTAAGTGAATGTAATGTCAAATAAGACAAATTTTCTATTGACATTTTTTCTTTTTTATTTAGTCTCATATAAATAATAAAGAATATCAAATATGATACTAAATGACACCTGAAAAGAAATATCATGTGCCGGCCCTTGAAAGGGCCCTTGATGTTATAGATCTTCTTGCATCAAATGACAGGGATCTGTCCTTTTCAGAGATCCTCCTGTCCCTAAAAATACCAAGGCCCTCATTGGCCAGGATACTGAGAATACTCACAGACAGAGGGCTAATCAATAAGACAGGAGAGAAGGGCCTTTACAGGCTGGGAATGAAGCTAATCTATCTTAGTAACAGGCTTGAAAGCAAGCTTAAGCTCAGGTCTGTGGCCTGGCCTTTAATGCAGGAGCTGGCCTTGAAGACTGGGAAGACCATTGAACTCTGCACCCTTGACAGGGACCAGCTTATTTTGATTGAGCAAATAGAGGGAAATGAGGGGGTGCGGCTCTTTTCTAGGATTGGCTCTGCCTATCCATATTTTCATACCATCGCAGCAGGCAAGATATATCTGGCGCATATGGGGAAAGAGAAGAGGAAGGATGTCTTGCAAAAGATTGGGCTACCCGTGGTCACCAAACACACCATAACAGATATAGATCAGCTTGAAGAGGAGTTGTCCATTATAGTAAAGAATGGCTATGCCTTTGAGGACCAGGAATTACGAGAAGGTGTGAGGAGGGTTGTGGCGCCAATCTATGATTGCCATGGCAACCTTGAAGGATGCATTGGGATTGCATCCCCTATTTTTAGCTTCAAATATGAAGACAGGGAATATCTGGGTAGAATGGTTAAGGAGGTGGCCCATAAGGTATCATCAGGCATGGGTGCCACGTAGTATATAGGTTTTACGATAATGTCTTCGAGTGGATGCTCCACCGTGGGGAGTTTTGCAAGATGATCCATCTCATGAAGATGTCAAATGATAAAATCCAAATGTCAAAGCAGATCCAAATGCTTCAATGTCAAGACCTTCCTATTTAGCCTTTGGGTTTTGATATTCTCGAGATATGTTGTCAGTCGAAGATCTTTTCCTGGGGCCTTAGTTGTGCAATGAGGAGGCTATTTTCAGGTGAAAAAGCTATTTTATCCTGAAAGCATTATGGTGGTTGGCGTTTCTGATAGACCAGCCAATCTGGGCAGGAACATTGTGGAAAATCTCGATCGTTTTCATTTTAAAGGCCCCGTCTACCTTGTGGGCAAGGAGGGGGGCAATTTAAATGGCCGAAAGATCTATACCAGGATTGAGGAGATAGATGCATCGCCCGATCTGGTTGTTTTTCTGATACCGGCACTCTTCATACCCGAGGCCCTTGCGTTATGTGGCCATAAGGGCATCCACTATGCGGTTATAGAATCAGGTGGGTTTAGTGAATTTTCTGATGAAATGAGAGATCTTGAAAGAGAGATCGTTTCCATTGCCCAGAAGTGGCGCATCCGATTTGTAGGACCAAACTGTATTAGTATCATAAATCTGGAAAATGGCCTTGTCCTTCCCTTTGTACCCCTGGATCCGGGGAGGATAAAAGCTGGCTCTCTGTCCCTCGTCTCACAAAGTGGGGGAATAGTCACCAACAGCTTAAAACTTTTTTCCTGTGAAAACATAGGGTTTAATAAAGTAATCAGCGTGGGTAACAAGCTTAATTTGGACGAAAACGATTATCTTGAATTCCTGATCTCTGATCCGGGGACAAAGACAATCGGACTGTATCTGGAGAGTGTCGCTAACGGACGACGTCTGATGGATCTGGCGGGGTCAACTCAAAAACCTGTGATTGTTTTGAAATCAAATACCAATAAGGCAAGCAATGAGATTGCCAGATTTCATACCTCCGCCCTGGCCGGTGATGATGTGGTTGTCTCTTCGGGCTTGAGTCAGGCTGGTATACATAGGGTTCATACCCTCAATGAGATGATGAACTCCTTTAAGATATTTAGTCTCCCATTGGTGAAGGGACCGAATCTGGCAATTTTATCCCGTTCCGGGGGCCGGGCTGTTATGGCAGCGGATGCGGCCCATAGGTATGGTTTCAAGATGATCCCCTTTTCAGAGGGTTTTCTCAATTACGTGAGAAAAATGACCAGAGCAGGGGTTATAAGAATGACCAATCCCCTTGACCTGGGTGACGTCTTTGATATCGAGTACTACAGAGAGGTCCTGGAGAGAGCTTTAATGGAGAAGGAAGTGGACGGGGTTCTTTTTTCGCTTACCTATAATCCTGGGGCAGAGTTGGTGGCTACCGAAAAGGTTATTCGGTCTGCAGGCAACCTCGCTTTCCTGTATCAAAAGCCTGTTGCCTTATCCCTGATAGCCGATTCTGGTGAATGGTTCATGATGAAAAAGACGGCCGATTATCCTATCTTTATGGAGCCAGACGATGCATTAAAGGCCTTAGCCCTTTCCTTGAGACATTACAGGAGCAAGTTTGACCCTGAGTTTCATCCACGCAACAGATTTGAGATCCCAATAGGGAAAGGGCAAGGAGTCGGCACGCACCCTAAGATGGTGAGTCCCGGAGAAGTCTTTGAGCTACTAAGGGAATACGATATTCCGGTGGCAGACCATAAATTGGTTAAGGATTATGATGCAGGTTTGAGGGCAGCAGAGCTCATTGGTTACCCGGTAGCCTTAAAAATAGCAGACAGTAATGTTCTACATAAGACAGAGGTTGGCGGCGTAAGGCTTCACATAGGGAATCCAGATGAGCTACAAGAGGCATTCCGGGCAATAAGGGCTGACTGTTTCTTAATTCAAAAGATGGTTGAGCCTGGTCATGAGGTATTTATTGGTGGCAAACATGATCCTGCGTTTGGTTCTGTGATCCTGTTCGGGCTTGGCGGAATATTTGTTGAGGCACTTAAGGATGTTGCGCTGAGGGTGACACCAATCACGGATAGGGAGGCCAGAGAAATTATCGAGGAGACAAAAGGATCGGTTTTATTAAAAGGATTTCGGGGTGGGTCAGCAGCTGATATTAAGGCCTTAAGAGGATGTTTAGTCCGTGTTTCTCGATTACTGTATGAGCACCCGGAGATTCAAACCCTGGATATTAACCCCCTGATTGTCCTGAAAGAGGGCCAGGGATGTCTGGTTGTGGATGGAAGAATTCTTTTAGAAGAGAGGTTTTTCAATGAAAAACTTTATGGAACCTGAGAGTGTAGCGCTTATCGGGATTAGTCGAAAGAGTGGACCAGGATCATTTAATTACATGGAAAATATGATCAAATTTGGCTTTTCCGGTAGAATATTTCCTATTAATCCCAAGGCCAAGGAGATTCTTGGGAGAAAGGCTTATCCTAACGTTCGCGCGGTGAAGGAAAAGATAGACCTGGCAGTTATAAGCGCTCCGCGGGAAGATACGGTGAGTATTCTTAAGGATTGTGTTGCAGCACATGTCAAGGCTGCAATTTTAGTCAATCAGGGTTTTGCCGATGCAGATAGCCGAGGGAAGGAGATTCAGAAGGAGGTAACAGAGATTGCAAAAAGAGATGGGATCAGGATTCTTGGTCCAAATACCCTTGGAGTTCTGAATAGCTTTAATAATTTTACCACCTCTTTTATGCCTTTGGCTAAGGAGAGGGCACCGGTTGGTTTGATATGTCAATCAGGTATCCTTTTTGTAGGGGCACAGGTATTTAGCGGAAAGATAGGCAAGGGTATTGATCTCGGTAACGCCTGCGATATCGGTTTTTATGAGGCCCTGAGGTATCTAGGGGAAGATCCTGACATAAAGATCATCGCCATTCATATGGAAGGCTTAAGTAAGGGAAAGGAATTTCTTTCCCTGGCCAGTAGATTGGTCAAAGAAAAACCGATCATTATCCTTAAAACTGGCAGCAGCGAGACAGGGGCCAAGGCTGCTTTGTCTCATAGCGGCAGCATGGCCGGTAATTATCAGGTATATAAGGCTGCTTTACGGCAGGCGGGAGTGACATTCTTGGAAGAGGACGGTCAGATGACCAGCGCAGTTAAGACCTTGATTAACCTTCCAGCTATGAAAGGAGATGGTGTTGCAGTAATCACCTATAGCGGGGCGGCCGGTATTATGGCCAGTGATGCATTGGAGAGATATGGTCTGAAGCTTTCTACTCTTTCCCATGAGACCATTCATAGGATGGCCGAACTTTCCCCTGGCTGGATGCCTCTCGGAAATCCCCTGGACATATGGCCAGCAGTTATGGTCCATGGCACTCATAAGGCTTATTCAGTTGCACTAAAGGCAGTTTTGAATGACCCGCGTGTATATGGGGTTATCTGTATAGCTATTGCCCCTATGATACCTGATTTTTCCTTTCTTGATGTCTCTGAGTCCCTCAATAGGGCGATGGAGGAGCTACCCCCCAAGCCGGTAACAGCCTGGCTTTACGGGCCCAACACAAAAGAGATCAGTGAGAGATTTGAATCCAAAAACAGGATAATGGTATATCCAACCCTTGAGATAGCCGCGTGGTCCTTATCTTTATTAAGGAAGGGGCATTAGTTGTTGTGCCATTTGTCATTTGTGAGGCCTGATCATGAAAAGAAAAATTGAATTATTTGAAGATCTTGATGTTTATCGATTCACAGAGAAGGGATTATGAGGCATGGATATAACAATAAGTAGCATGGATAGGCTCTTTAACCCGAAGTCAGTTGCAGTTATAGGTGCATCAGAAAACTCTGCTAAGCTCGGGTTTCACGTAATGAAGAGCCTGATTAAAGGAAGATTCCCAGGTATGATTGTACCTATTAATCCTGGTTCAAAAGAGATCATGGGACTAAAGGCCTTTCCCTCCATAACAGGACTTCCATATGAGATAGACCTGGCCATAGTAGTGCTACCAGCAAGAATGGTTCCTGCCATCTTTGAAGAATGCCAGGCTAAGGTTGTTAAAGGTATAGTCCTAATTACAGCCGGGTTTAGGGAGATTGATGATCCAAGAGGTGTAGATCTTCATGAACAGCTTGCCAGAATTCTGAACAGGGATCATGTGCCGGTGATCGGTCCCAACACCTTTGGTATGATAAATCTGCATGCCAATCTAAATGCCTCCTTTACGCCAGAGTTTTCTTTGCTAAAAAAGGGCAGTATTGGACTTGTCAGCCAGAGTGGAGGAATGTGCCATCTCCTCTGTTTTATGGCCATAAGGGATGATATAGGCTTCAGCAAGATAGTAGGAATTGGGAACCGACTGAATGTAGATTTTGCCCAGATGGTTGATTATTTGATGCAGGATCCGGATACAGATGTGATAGCGCTTTACATGGAGGGTATTGATAATCCAAAGGAATTGATAGAGACGGCCAAGGCCCATAAGGGTAAAAAACCGATTATTGCCTACAAAACAGGAATCGGAGATATAGGAAATCAGGCGTCGCGTTCCCATACAGGATCTCTGGCTGGGAGAGGGGAGATTTATTCAGGGGCATTTACTCAAGCAGGCATAATGGGGTTGAACAGTGTGGAGGCCCTATTGGATACAGCCAAGGCCCTGGCTGGAGCACCTGTTCCAAATGGTTCAGGTGTGGCGATACTTTCCTCTCAAGCTGGTCCCGGTATAGCTGCCGCTGATGTATGTCAGATGGGTGGTCTTAGCATAGTTTCCTTTAGCCAGGAGACCCAGGACAGGATAAACGATATTTTGCCCCCTCTGGCTTTAAGAACAAACCCGGTGGATATGGGGCCAGCCTGGTACAACTCAGAGGCAATAGTTGGCATTTTGCAGGCAGTTATGCGAGA
>JGI24422J19971_10000692_pt1 | contig 19309 bp, 13 predicted proteins | sample DeeMarSWOR152_54_FD_19971 | JGI IMG/M metagenome (IMG submission 19971) | reverse complement strand
GGAAGAGAGGGACTGTAGTATGCGCCCTGTAATTCGGTAACTCTTTTTGGATATCATTGCGAGCAAAGCGTTGCAATCTCCTAGAGTGAAATGAAGTCATAAAGGAAATACACTCTCTTTTTATGAGATTGCCACGCTCCCTTCGGTCGCGCACAATGATGTTTTTATCTACAGCATCATTAATAGAAGTGTTACCAAAATAGTGAGCATAAACAACTGTCCCCTTTTTAGAAGAAGGAATAAGGTGTCGGCAGATTTTATGAATAATTCAGGTAGCCTGTGTTATTCACGAGTCGAGGTTGCTGCAAATGCGAGGCGCGGTTCATGAAGCTGTGGTTTACCACCGCGAATGAGCCGCAACAAAGCAGGTGCAGTAAGATCGGCTCGCCCGAAGGGGAAAAGATGCCGACATATGATTATTATTCATCCTTCATAGCTTTTATGCGCAGAAGTCGGCAGATTTTATGAATAATTCAGGTAAACGTGGATTATTCATGTTTATTATTTTTCTCTATTAATTGGATTTCCAGGAATCCGGAAGTATGTGTCTCGTCGCTTGAGGTTGGTTTCTATCTGTTCGATTTCGAGTACAGTCCGGCCGCTGTAGCTATCGTCATAGATGATCCGGAAAGGAATACGTATGCCATGCACTTCTCGATAATCTTCATACACAGTGGTTTCTGGCAGCTGCACGACAGAACCAAACCGAAGGATAGATGTCTGAGACTGGAGAAGATCTCCTGTTTGGGCATCCACAACCGCTGTAACCGGAGGAATTTCCTTTCCTGACATCTGTAGAATATAGACTTTTTTATCATTTCGTTCATCGGCACGCAAAAACTGGATGGATGAATAGAAATCTCTCCAATCAGCTATCACGGTCCCTGGATGGGCCAATCGCGCCTGTTCCAGGTATTTTCCACGCAGTTCAATCATGGGGAGATAAGGAGTTTTCCTCTGTCCCTTGAGGCCATCCACAGCCACACTGAGGTGACCGAAGCGGCCGTAATCCTGACTCTGATAGTGTCGCTCTACACCTTCTACATACCAGGTCAGCTTGCCCTTGACGGCAGATTGGAACATCTGAGCTGAGCCGGTCATCAGGAAAAGACCCATCTTCTGCAGTGCAGCCTTCCTCTCTTCTGTTTTCCGCAGAGCCAGAATGTCCTCCACGCTCGGGAGCATCGGTGTTTCCTTCTCCTCCCCAGATAGCCCTTGAGCTTCTTCCCTAATCCTCTCATACTTGAGATGACCGTTCCCCTCGTGGTAAGTGAAGGAAGGAATCTTTCCTGATTCCTTGTCAGGCTCGGCGAATGTCAGGTAGACTCTTTTTGAAAGGCGAAAATGCCACCGCCCCTCTGTATCTGGGGAATGAAGCTCATACACCATTTGGCCGGGGATATCCAGAGCAAGGTGGTTGTTCCGGATCAGAAGCTCTAATATTTCCTTCATACGTTCACCGTAGTACTTACCGAGATACTTCTTGAGCTGTTCGAGCGGTATCTCCGAGTCAATCTCCGCTCCCATCCTCGGCAGTTCAAAAGTGTAAGCTCCCTGATAGAGCTTCATCAAGATGACCTTCCCCTGGCCGTCTCTCTCAAAGGAGACTGAAACCTGAGGGCTTTCAGCAAATAACCATTTCCCGTCTGAATCGGAAAGCTTAAGCGCAAAGATACGCGGTCCAGGGGCCTCCAGAACCATGCTTCCATCCCTGACCTTCACCTCAAACTTGGTGTCTTTATAGTTGCCGAAATTAGCGATGTAAGTCCCAAGCAGAGGCTCGTACTGGCGTTTCTGTTCTTCAGAAAGGGGCTCTATCCATTCCCCGAGCAAAGTTTCCCAGACCATGCTTTGGACAACCCCAGTAAAGGCAGAAGATGTCTGATTGGTCAAAAGAACAAACCCGATGTTTTTTTCAGGAAGCATCGCCACCTGGGCACTGAATCCGTCTACGTTGCCTCCGTGGACCACCTCAGACATTCCTTTCCAGCGGCTCAGCATCCATCCCAAGCCATAGGAAAGATCCCCTCCCATCTTCATCTGCCTGGTCCATGTCTCCTTATGTGTCGTCTCGGTAATCCACCTCATTCCTTCCAAACTTCCACGATTGAGATGGAAGCGGATCCATTTCGCCATATCCAGGATGTTCGAGTTGATCGAACCGGCGGGGCCGACATTGTCTAAATTCCTCATGGGGATGATGAAGTTCTTCTCTAGAACATCGTCCCAAATGTAACCCCTGGCCGCTTTTTTGGCAGGCAAATTCTTGATGGAAGTTGAGGAGCTTGTCATACCCAAGGGCTGGAAGATTTTCTCGCGGATCAGAGTATCCCAACCCGAACCGGCCGCTTTGCCAGCCGCTACACCAGCCGCCATGTACATGACGTTGTTGTAAAGGTATTGAGACCGGAATTCGGATCTGGGTTCAGCCTCAGTGGCCTGTCTGAGCATCTCTTCGCGAAGGAGTCCGCTTTCTACCCAGACCATGTTCATCCGGGAGAAGCCTGTCCGATGTAAGAGAAGGTCACGAATAGTCACTAGGGCATCCGGTTTTTCACTCTTCAGTTTCATTTTGAAGTAAGGAAGATATCGGGTAACAGGGTCATCCCAATGAATCTTCCCGTCATCGACTAACATGCCGATAAGAGTGGTCGTGAACGCCTTACTGCAGGACCCGATGGCAAAGATGGTGTTGGGGGTTACCGGCTTCTTCCTTTCAAGGTCTGCCCAGCCGAGTCCCTCGGAAAGGACGACTTTGTCATCCTTGACCACTGCGACGGCCATGCCCGGGATACGGAATTCCTGTCTCTTCTGCTCGAGCTGCTCAACCAGCCGGTCCAGCCTCTGTTGGAAGCTGGGAGCGTTCTCTGCCCGAGCAATGTGGGATTCACAGACAGTGGTTTCTACTGTTAATAATAAGGAAGCGATTCCGATCAAAAGAACCGCAGGTTTCAATAATTTTCTCATAAAATCCTCCGCCACAAGGTATTATTACACAGTTATCAATTTTCTAATTATACGAATAATGGCAAGAAGAGTTGTCTCGGAAATTAAAGAGAGAAAAAGAGGAATCGTGTCTCAACCTTTGACTGGTCGCCGGGAACAGGCCTTGTCAGAGTTGAGCTAGATGGCTGGGATCAAGCCTGTATTTGGGTAGCCTGATAATAAAGAGAGGGGTAACATCTTAACATTTAACATTCATGGTGCATTAGGGAAAAAATGAGTTCAAATGTTAAATGTTAAGATGCGACCCCTTTAATTACCTTTAATTACAATCCCGTTGGGGCTAAATTGTAAATCTAATAATCTATTTCTTGTCTTCGGCCTTGGCTTTTTTGATCTCCTCTATCCTCTTCTCGTAACGACCGGCCTGTTCTCCGGCCATCTCGACAGCCTTTTCTGCAGCTTTCATCGCCTCGTCGTATTTTTTCAGCTTCAAATAGACAAGGCTCAATGTATCCCATTTATACGGAGCCTCAGCGAGCTCGACTGATTTTTTGGCGGTCACAAGCGCACTCTCCAGGTTCTTTCCTAAACTGCCCCAGAACCGGGCATAGCTGTAAAGGCTGTTAGAGTCATCCATATAATCCTTAATGCAATCGGGCCCGAAAACCTCCAGAGCTTTTTCCGGCTTGTCCAGCTGGACGTATATATCCGCAATAGCACGCACAACATAAAAATTGTCCGGTGCCATTTTAACAGCGAGTTCCATCATATCTTCAACACTTTCCGTGTTTGACTCCTGCCCAACCCAGAAATTGACATAATCCCTGAGGTCGTACACCAATCTGGACACCCTTCCTTCCATGAAATCCTTCCCGTAGACATCATTGGCCTTGTCCTGTTCACCTTTCAGGGAATACAATTCAGCCAGATTTCTCATGTAGGAAGGGCTGGGATTATACCTCATGAGTTCTTTGATCTTCTCCGCCAGCTCAATCCCTCTATCAATGTTATCTTTATCCCTGATTATCCTCTGAACATAGGTGTTGAGTACACTCGGGTCATCCGGATATTTGGATGTGTACTCTTCGAAGAATTGGGCCGCTTCCTCTTTTGAACCCGACCGACGATAGTAAGAACCCAGATAGAGATAAGCATCTTTCAACATTTTACTCTCTGGATATTTTTGAATGAACGCTTTGAAGGGTTCTGGACTGCTCTTTCGACTATAGATAGCCAAGGTTCCCAGGGAAAATTCGGCATATTCAGTATAAGTGACCTGTTCATCTCTGTACTCGGTCGTGCCTTTCTTCCCGTCAGGATCAAGAGCCAAGACTTTTTTGTACAGTTCTGTCGCTTTTTCCTCATTGTACCTGTCGTCATATTTTTGGGCGAGTTTGAAGACCCACTCAACATTCTTGGGTTCTTTGGCGTATCTTTCAGAGAGGAGCTTGTAAGTATCGATGCCGTTTACGGTTTTTTCGACCTTTTCCAGGAATTTTTCGGGCGGGGGCCCATACCCGACGTGCCAGTCTATCTCTGACTCGTCATTTGCCAGGATCAACACAGTGGGAGTGGCGCGGATGCCGTATTTCTCATAGACCGCATCACCTTCGCCTACACCTCTGGTTGCCCGGTAAAGAATGAAATTGGAATGCAAAAAATCGTGGAATTTCTTGTTTTCGTAGAATTGCTGAACCAGCAATCGGCAGCCACCTCAGCCAGGAGAGAAGAAGTCGATAAGAACCATTTTGCCTTGATTTTTAGCCTGCGTGAAAGCATCATCAAGGGTTCCTTTGAACCAGTTCTGCCCGGCTGCGGAGGAGACGAAAACAAGAAGAAGAAGTGATAACGCGAGTTGTTTCTTCATGTTGACCTCCTTCATCGACTTCATATCAATTTAATAATGTTTAGTTTCAATATAGGAATTATCATACTGATTGTCAAACAAAAACAAAAAATAATTTAATAAATACTATTGAAAAAAAATTTTACTCTCTTTAAAATTCCTTTATCACATTTTCTCTTTAATTCTCTACTATGAGTTTTCATACATCAATTTTAATCATCCCATCAAAAAAAGGAGGTTTTGCATGATTCTATCAACACAAATTTTTCGAAAGAGGCCTTTATTCGTGCTGGCTTGTCTTGTGGCGATTGTTTTGTTGTTCCTGCCGCTCCAAGCCAAAAAAGTCAAAGCGCCGGAAAGGATACATTCAACAGACCCGGCGCTCAGGATAAAATGGTTTGGCCAGCATGTAGAAATGAAGAACAACACATCGCATAAAGACATGAATTGGCAGTACATCGGTCCCCAGAACGTGAGCGGGAGATGCACGGATATCGCGGTGGTCACACCAAAAGGTGAAAATTTCACGATCTACGTGGCCGCGGCATCCGGAGGCGTCTGGAAGACAGTCAACGAAGGCACCACCTGGGAGCCTGTGTTTGACCAGGCGGCCTCCACCTCGATCGGGGATGTCACCATTGCCCCATCCAACAATGATATCGTGTGGATCGGAACCGGAGAGGCAAACATCTTCCGGAGTTCTATGGCAGGATGCGGCGTGTATAAATCCACAGATGCCGGCAAGACGTGGACGCACATGGGATTGACCGACACCAATACCATCCCCCGAATTATCATCCACCCCAGGAATCCGGACATAGTCTATGTGGCGGCATCCGGGCATGAGTGGACCCACAATGCAGAGCGCGGTGTGTACAAAACCACTGACGGCGGCAAGACCTGGGCGAAAATCCTTTATATCAATGAACAGACCGGCGCGATTGACCTCGTCATGGACCCCACAAACAGCGAAATCCTGTATGCGGCTACCTGGCAAAGAATCCGGGATAAATGGAATGACCCCAGGAATAAACCGGGTTACACAGGAAGCGGGATCCACAAGACCGCAGACGGTGGGAAAACCTGGAAACCCATCAACAACGGGCTTCCGGAAGCCAGATTCAGAGGAAGGATCGGGATTGACCTCTGCCTGTCCAAGCCCAATGTGATTTATGCTCTTGTGGACAATTATGAGATTGCCCGTGAGATAACCGACGAAGACAGAGCCGACACCTACGGCGTCCCGTCGAGCGGCTTTATTAAAGGTTCGACTGTCTACCGTTCGGACAACGGCGGGGCGAACTGGAAACAGGTGAGTGGATTGACTCCGGAAACGAAGCAATACATGGAGCGCCATGCCGGCACCTACGGCTGGGTCTTCGGACAGATCCGTGTCGACCCCAATGATGAAAATACCGTCTACATCATGGGCGTCCCTTTAAGTGTGTCCAATGACGGAGGAAAAACATTCCGTTATCTCAGGGGAATGCACGGCGACCACCACGGCATGTGGATCGACCCGGATAACTCGAACTACATCATAAATGTGAACGACGGCGGGATCGTCATTTCCTATGACAAAGGTGAAACCTGGAGACAGTTCAGGAATAATCTTCCGTTGTGTCAGTTCTTCAATATCGCTTACGACATGGACACACCTTTCCGCGTTTACGGTTCGATGCAAGACCACGGCAGCTACAGAGGCGTAGTCAACATTAGCGAAGACCGCGAAAACATCATGACAGTTGATTTTGAGGGAGCACCTGGCGGTGAAGGCAGCAGCCATGCCATCGACCCGACCGACCCGAGAATTGTGTATTCCGCCGGTTTCTACGGAACTTTGAGCAGGTCAATCCTCGGAGAAAACGGGCGGAGGCAGAGTAAAAACATCCTTCCCCGTCAGTATCCGGGTGAGCCCAGGCTGCGCGGGCAATGGGTGGCTCCGTTCATCCTCTCTCCCCATAATCCAAACATCATCTATCACGGGATGCAGTATCTTTTCCGCTCTCGAGACCGGGGAGATACCTTTGAGAGAATCAGTCCGGACCTGACCTACAACATCAAATCCGAAATGGGGGATATACCTTACCAAACGCTTTACTCCATCTCCGAATCTCCGTTCAAGTTCGGTCTGATCTACGTGGGAACGGATGACGGAAAAGTACACGTCACTAAAGACGGCGGCAAGACCTGGAAAGAAATCATGAAGGGTCTGCCTTACCGGAAATGGGTCTCCCGAATCGTCGCTTCCGCCTTTGATATGGGAACGGTCTACATGACCCAGAATGGAAAACGGGACGATGACTTTGCGGCGTATGTCTGGAAATCGACTGACTTTGGTGAAACCTGGGTGGATATCTCCGGAAACATTCCCCTGGGACCGGTCAACGTCATCCGGGAGCACCCCACGAACAGAAACGTTCTCTACGTCGGCACAGATGTTGGAGTCTATGTCACCACAGACGGTGGAAAAACCTGGGAAGTGCTGGGCGGGAATCTGCCGTCTACATTTGTGGCTGACCTGATCGTTCATCCTCGTGACCACATTCTCGTTATCGCCACCCACGGCCGGGGCATGTGGGCCCTTGATGTGGCCAAGTTCAATCCTCCCCGGAGGCGATTCAGGTTCTGATAAAGGATAGAAATAGAGAGCTCGTTTAAACTTTAGCTGGGAAACAGTGGATCGGTTTTTCAAACGACCAGTGGTACGCCCGCAGTAATCAGGCAATACCTTTTAGCTGTCATTGCGGGCGGCGTGAAGCAATTTCATATAAACAAATGCATTCTTACCATATGAGATTGCCACGCATCGCTCGCAATGACACTTTTTCCCTCAATATCATAACTAAAATCGTTACCGAATGAGTGAGCATAAACATAACCTAAATTTTCGAAGGAACACATTTTATCCAATTCGCCAGCCGGACTCGATGAAGTTCCCACACCTGTGTTTCCGGATTATCTTTTAGATAACAGTTGATTCCGGAGAGAAATTGTCTTTTCAGGAATTATTTGTACTTCACTGAGCAGCCATACGGCTGGCTTGTTCGAACGGTCACGTCTTTGCCGGCCAGCAGTTCATCCAAAGCCATCTGGACATAATTTTTGGCTTTGTCAATATCATCTGTGCTGGTGGAACGGATATCGTCAATGCCACCGTTATAGACCAAGATCCCATCAGAATCGATGATGAACATGTGCGGTGTTGTTTTTGCCCCGTACAGTTTTCCGACATTTCCCTCTGGATCGAGAAGCACAGCCTTTGGCGACGCGTTTTTCTGCTTGACGGTTTCTGTGGCTTCTTCTGGAGTCATGTAACCCTGTTTTCCAGGAGCCGAAGAAACAATCGAAAACCAGATCACACCTTTTGCGGCATATGTTTTCTGAAGTTTCTGCATGTTGCCGGAATTGTAATGCTTTTTCACATACGGGCAGCCATGATTGAGCCATTCCAGGACAATGATCTTTCCTTTGTAATCCGAGAGGGAATGAGTCTTGCCTGTGGAATCCGGAAGACTAAAATCCTTTGCAGGATTTCCCACTTGGGCTTCAGCGGCTGAGGCTAAAGGACTCAGGATCAGAAGGAATCCTGTTAACATCGTACCGATGATTAAAACTCTTCTTTTCATAAAAAACCTCCTTGACCAGATAAATTTATTTTCATTTATGTAAGGATACATCAACAGTTAAAGCCTTCTCTTGTCCGAATTGACTCCATCCGTATTTTGATATGAGCACACCTTGAAGCCTTTGAGGAAGCTTTTCGGCGAATAATGACTGTTGAATCCCTATAACATATTCATCCTTTAAACTTTGAAAATGTCGTTTTCCTAAGAGATCGATGATCCCTTCCTGTTCAGGAAAGAATGAGATATCTGCGAGTTCTTTCTTAAACCACTGAGGGGGTATGATATGAATAAAGATTTGGCCATTTTTTGCGGATGCATTGATTTCCCAATCAGAGAACTTTTTGGGCATATTCCGGCGGGTGGCAGTCAAACGGCGGACCCATCGCTTATCGGGCTCTGGTTTTTCTCCCTTAACCGGGAGACGCATCATGAGATCCGCATGGCCTGGAACGCAGATCTCCTTACAAGCCAGCCAATCCACACCCGCTGAAATTTCCACTGTGGAGTCCGGTTCGACTGCAACTGGCGCTTTTATTTCTGTCAAAAGAAATACTTCTCCTTCATAGCCAAAACTCACGACCTGCGGAATCTCTATTTTTTGGGGATAAGGCCACTGGATTTCACCTGCACGGAAACCATCCGGAAGATTCCATTCGATTTTCGTCGGCATGCCTGAATCACCAGGATTTTTCCAGTAGGTGTGCCACTGTTTAGCCATCTCAAGCCGGAGTGCCACACAAAATGCCTGTCCGGGCTGAATGGATTTAAGCTCTGAAATCAGCTGCGCTTTCACAGGTTCTGAATTTTTGCAACCAGCCAAGATAGTCGTAGAAACAAGAAACACGATGAAGAAAACAAGCTTCAGACTTGAAGGACAAAATATGGATGTTTTTTCTCGTAAGCAATTTGTTCTCATTTCCGGACTCACGCTGAAAAAGCAAGGCGAATTTCGGTGAGGAATACCCTTTTCATGTATTAATTTAACAGCAGTTTCATTATTTTTCAAACTATTTCCTACTTATAACATAGAAATTGTCAATTTATCAAGCGCAATTAATCATTCCTAAATACTTTTCTTTCTCTCGATTTCTTTCCCAAGAATTCTATCACAGAGATAAAAGACGTTAGTCCATGTGGTTCTCTTCTATTTTGTGTGGCTAATTGAATGACTAAAACACACGGGAAGGATTTCGCTCCCTTCAGATTTTTAACGCCATTCCCGTGTACTTAACCCACACTATCTGAAAGAGAACTGTGTAAAAATATTTTACTGCCTGCATCCAACTCCAAAGGATATTTATCAGGAAATCAAAGGAGCTGACTGGCTAGATAGGGGGGAAATCTGTACTCTCTGTCAAGTTGGCACAGAAGTTGCTTTCTCTATGAATAGAAGAAGGGAGTATGGCGAAAGATGGCTTTGAACGTTTTGCTTCTTCAACCTCAATCCCTGAACCGACTCATTCTGCTCATTGGCCTCGGTCTAACACTGGTGGTTTGGTCCAGGCTGTCAAAAAATATATTCTACCCTGGACCCTGGTCTTTGTCCTCTCCTTTTCTTTCTCGACAGCCCATACCTCGCAGCAGCAAGCCAAGATTCCACGCGAGCAGTTCGATACTCTCTATATCGAAGGCAAACACCTTTTTTACGAAATCCTAAGACGGGAGGCTCAAAAAATGCAACTCGTCGACAAAGAAAGAGAAATGCTCTCAAAAGCCCAGAAGAAGATCCCCGGTCTCTATGAGCATCTAATGAATTTTTATCATTTTCATAAGAAACCGGATAGAAAAAAAGGAGTGAACTTCCAATCTCGCCTCCTGAATTTTTCCAGAAACATGGCGGAAGAATTCATTCAATCCATATCAGAATTTTCCTCCAATGGAGAAGTGCCATCCTTAGAATCGGTTCTCTATTCCACCGGATATTTCTCAAGAAAAATGTTCCCCATCTATCGTGAATACAGAAGGCCGATAGGAAAACAAGTGAGGGCTCAATGGGCGTTTAAGCAATTAAAAATCAAGGAAGTGCATTCACTCTCAAAAGGGAAGGGTATCAAGCTGGCCATCATAGATACAGGCGTTGACCCGACTCTTAAAGAAATTAAATCAAGAATCGTCAAATGGAAAGATTTTCTTGACGGTTCAAAACCAGCCTTTGATAATGGAAAATTTCCTTTTGACTGGAGCGGCCACGGGACATCAATCGCATCGGTCGTTTTTCAGGTTGCACCCGAAATCGAGCTGGCCATCGTCAAAGTTTATGACAATGAGACCATGAACACTGTTCCTCCGAGCCGATGGAGTGCTTATCTCTACGCTGCAGGAATGATCTGGGCAGCTGAGAATGGAGCAGACATCATCAATCTCAGTGCAGTATTTCGAACCGACACAAAAGCAATAAGGGAAGCCGCAAAGTATTGTTGGGAGAAAAATATCGTGGTGGTTTCACCCGTAGCCAATGTATCTAAAAACGAGGGCGATCAAACTCTATCTTTCCCGGCAGCTTATCCCTGGACGATTGCTGTTGGCGGCGTTGAGAAGAACAACGGAAAGCTTCGAGTATCCGAACTTTCTTCAGAAGCAGTCTATTTGGATGTGGTCGCTCCAGCTTCAGGAATTTACGGGGAAATGCCTTCCTATCTCGACAGGAAAGTAAGACCTCAATACACTCACGGCAACTCAATGGCCATTCCCTTTGTTGCAGGAACAGCATCACTCATGCTTTCTGCTATGGACGATCAAGCTCTTCTCAAGCTCAAAGAAAGACCTGGGAATTTGGTCGAAACTATCCGCATAATGCTGAGAAAAACATCCTCCAACGCCATTCTGGGATTTGAAAAACCGAACCCAACTTCAGGCTATGGATTTATCAACATCCAGAAGGCGGTAGAAATGGCTAAAAACTTCAGAATCGAGTAGAGGCAGGAATGGCCCCTTGAAAACTGAACTCATCGAAGAAAATCTATTTTTATGCGGCTGCCCCGTTTGATCTTCACCGGTTTTTCGAGATGAATAACTGATAATCCTCTGTCGGACTTCAGCTTTCCCGCTACTTGTTCTGAATCGATCCGGATATTCCTCACGGACCGGAAACCATAGCCCTCGGAAACACCGAATTTCGACAGCTCCAGGTCCCCGTATTCAACCTTTAATACAACTGTGCTGCCTTTCAATTCAAAACTACCCCAGCCGCTTCCACAAGACCAGAAAGTCGAGAAATCATTTTTGTTTATTTGTGGAGAAAAGGCGATAAAACTTTTTGTCCCGTCATACTGATAACCGGAAAGAGCGAGGAGCACAGCCCAACTGGCCATGGCGCGGGCGTAATGATGACCGCATTCGAGCTCATCCCAAGGATTGCGGTTAAATCCGCTGTACCTTTCTCTGAGAGCCTTGACAATTGTCAAACCTTCATCGATGTGGCCGGAATAGATCAACGAGGCAGCCACCTGGTATTCGATCCCTGTCCAGACCTCATCGGAGTAGACAAAGGGCAGTGCTGGCCTCTTTCCCATTGGCCAGGAGCAGAGAAGTAGTCCGGCCTCCTTATTCAAGGCATAGACTCTTTGAACGTTCGAGAAGCGGCTCAAATCCAGGAGAAAATTGTATGCGAAAATGGATTTCATGGCTTTATCCACATGTTCCTGAGGGAGTATGTATCCCAATCCTGCGGCATGAGCCAGATACTGGCCCAAGAGCTGATCAGAGATGCATCCTTCTCCATACTGATACTTAGGGATTATCTCGCCCTCCCCCAGCGCATCTTTTTTTCCGCCTGGAGATTCTTTTCCTTGGCAGGCAGGATTCTCGCATCCCTTTTCAGGCGAGCGCAGATGCTCAGGCACTATGAGCCCTTCCATGACGTCCACCTTCTGAATGTAATATTCTCCATTCCAGAGGATAGAATCGTAGGACCCTGAACCTTTCTGGAAAATTTTTTGATATTCTTTTGCTTTTTTCTTATCACCCACCGCCTCTGCCATCTCGCTCCCCGCTTTAAGAGCGGCCAGGTATAAGGCCCCCGTCATGGTGTTCGGGCCGTAAAATTCGATGTCGTAGGTGTTGTGCTGCTCACCTTCCATGACTCCGTCTTTATCAGGATCCCAGGGCAAGAGCAAACGGTCCTTCTGCCATCCCAACTCATCTGAAACCTCACCCACTCCTTTCCAGCCAAACTCGATCGCGGCATTCACTTTCGGCCAGAGTGTCTTTAGCCAATCAGTGTCTCCGGATAACTTCCACTCCCGATACACCCTCACAACGTTTCCCATCTGGCCATCCGCACAAGGTTTATACGTCCACCAATACTTTCCAAGAGGCATAAGTGTCCTGAAAACCTGGTATCCATTTTCAAAGGTGTTGTGAAGGAAATCCGTCTCCCGAAACGTTCGCTCCAGAGAAGGAAAGAGATAAGCCAGAGTCTGTTCATAATTCCAGACATGAGTGCAGTTCATCGGGCAGCAGCCGGAATTGTCGGTCAGGCCTTCAAACCCGAAGAATTTTCCGTCTTCGGTACGCATCACAAGGTTGGTTTTCAAGGAAGATGTTTGGGAGGACACGGCGTCAATAACATAGGAGGGATAGGCAGAGCGAAAAAGAGTGTCATGGAATGTCTTTGTCTCCTGGAAGAGCTCTTTCTCGTTCCGGATAAAATGCCTGGCCACATCCCAGGCATCCTGGAATTCTGAAGCATAATAATTTTTAAACCTCTTACCCTTGACCTCCTGTTCTCTATTCCAGTAATTCTCCCTGTTGGGAAAGTACCAGGTGAGATAAAAAGGAACGATTTTCTCCTCACCCGGCTTGAGCTCAATGTGGACCAAAAGAGTCGCCACATCGCTTCTTCCTTCCGGAGACTCTTCGCTGTCAGTCAGACTTGTTAACCGTCCGTCATCTGAAAAATCATCCCAAAAGATGTGGGCATTATCCCACCATCCTCCTCTGTACCACCGTGTCTGGACATCCACCTCCTTTTCCGAAGTGCTGAAGGCAATGCTGCCGGATTCGATATCATCCTCTTTTCCCCTGTTCGAAGTCATCTTGATTCCTCTGAATTTTCCATCGTCGATATACTGGTTCAAATTTTTCCCGTAGTTTTTTTGATTGGATTCATCCACTGCTTTGATGGGATTCAGCATGCTGAAAGCCAGAGAAACACTCACAGGGGAAGCTTTCGTATTCTTGATTTTCCAGTAAAAAAAAGCGGCGGGGATTCCGCTCTTTTCCGGCGATAAAGGGATGAACGGATTGTAGGCCTCCAGCTTCACTTCCGCAGGGACCTCTTCATCCTCAAACTGCAGATAAGCAAAAGGGTATTCTCCTTTAAAAATCACTTCTTCAAAGCGGGAGACACCCGGCAGCTGATTCCTGGGTATTCCCATCCAGGCAACATAAGGAGAGAAGAGCCGACGTTCCAGAATTTTGGCAACAGGCTGCTTCCCCTCCTCTCTGGCCCATATGGAAAAAAAAGTGAAATCCGGATATCTTCCCTTATCTGGTCTGTTAAAAATCTCAAGTTCTCTGATTTCCCCTCTTCCACCAAGTGTGATGTTGCCTGTTCCTAATCCTCCTATGGGGAAAGCAATTGTCATTAAAGCTTTTCCAGTGAACTCTCTGGTTTTTCCAGAATCAAACAACTTTTCCTTCTCAAACACTTGACCATTACCAAGGACCAAACCACACACAATTAAAACTCCTAAAATACAAAAAATGAATTTTCTCATGTGTCCCCCTGAAAAAAAATTTTCAATATTCAATGCCCCAAGCTCAACCAGCTTATAGTAAAGAGTAAAAGCATGTCAAACATGCAAAGTGAAGAGAGAAAGTTCTATTCCAACGGGGAATAGTTTTTCCTAAAAAGAAAAGAATAATTAATGGGATTCTCGCAAAGCTTTTAGCGGTATAGAAAAACAGAAATGAGGGGTGTGTGCCTAGTCAGCAAAATAGCCAGAGCGGTGAAGGACTTTATAATCTTTATCCTTCAGCCTCACTTTAATTTCTTTAAATTTACCATCCTTCTTGAAATTTATTGGAGAATAATAAAGGAGATAGTAATTTTCAGAAGCATCGACTGCATTCTGGAATAGAAACACCGCGTTGGAAGAACTCTCTGATAACCCTCCAGTGGCTTTCGCTATTTCCATAAAAGCATTGAAGATGTCCTCAGAATGCTCTTTCATTTGAATACCAGGAATATGTTTTTGGGGGTCTGTAAAAAATAAAAAATGAATCGAAACGGAGGAATTCGCATAAGCCTGTTTGACTTTGGCCACATCGAAAGTAATCTCTCTCTTATAAAAACTAAAAAGTTCTTGGAGAGAGTGAAGGATGTCCTGCCTATCCTGGTTCAAGCTCATGAATTGGTTCAGGACGCGTTGCTCAATCTGAGGAATGTACTCTCTTTGATAGAACAGAAACACGTACTTCTGTCCCTCCTTCTCTTCTAAATATTCTGAAAAATCCAGAAGTCTCTTCTGATCGACCCTTCTCATCTCCTCTAATTTCCTTAAAATCTCGCCATACATCATGATCTGCAACTCGAGATCCGCTTCCTGGAATTCAGCGGCGCCAAATTCATCTTGGCTGCTGGAGGCAGACGAAATCGCTTTCGCCAAACCTGCCAGATCCCTTATAGCATTCCTGTATTCCGAATTTCCTTCCAAAGTATCCCTTCTCAAAATTCCTTTAAGCTGGCTCTCCATCTTGCTCTTGATCTGTTCTCTCGGTAGGATATTAAAAATCTCAGGATTCATTCTGTATGTCTTCGTCGGAGTTACAACTGTAAGGATATCCTCGGGAGACATAACATTTTCAACAAAATAATCCACAGCATGCCCAATTCTTGGAGTGTAATCATTGATTTCGAAAAAGAGGTAAAAGTTCCTTGAAGTTTGAGGAACGAATTTTTTCATTTCTTCACTTCTTTCTATGGTTCTTCCTTTTATCAGATAGACAGCTTCTAATCTTTGAAGCACTCCATCTTCAAACACCTCAAAATCATTCATGGTTAAGTTCTCTACGAACTTTCTGCCTTCAAAAACCCTGACAGGGACTTCGATGTTAATCACCAGTGACTCATGAGTGACTTCCTGGGCAAACAGGGTTAAACCCAAAGCCAGAACTGTGATTATAAGGACTTTCTTCATGGCTCAACAGCTCCTATTCTTAAATTCCACTGAATTTAAATTATACAATATTTAATATAGGCTTGGCTCTCAATTTATTTAGAGAGATTGGGCTTCAATTTCAATCTTTAGACGAACATGTTCAGAGTTTCTTCCCGGTTACGATAAATTAATGGGACCGCATCTCAACGTTCGACATTTCTCATTGAACGGCCAATCGATTCGGCCATTATTGCCGGATAAAACAAAAAAAGCCGAGATTGAAAAAATGTCGAATGTTGAGATCTTCCTGGATTTCCACCACTCTATCCGCTGGGAAAATCAGCAGTTTCGAAGGGATACATCCCACATTCAGGCAGGTTCCTCCCAAAGGCCCCTTATCCACCAGGGCAGTTGTCAAACCATGAGACAGAGCCTGCTCCACCACGATTGCGCCTGCACCAGAGCCGATAACAACCACATCATATTCTTTCATATTATTCTCCCGATTGTGGATTTAAAAAATTTTCTATCATTCACACCGTGGGCAAAAAACATACTCTGTCCACAGAAAGACCTGGATATGGAGCAAGCAAAATCTGTAGAAAAATAGAAAAAGGGGACAGGCCCCTTTTTTTTGTGGAGACCTTCAGAGAAACGGTGGGGGAGTTGTGCAAACAATCCGAGAGGAGTGAGGCCATTTCAAGTCTAATCCGTCAAAATAACCTGCACGATTTGATAGAGAATCTTTTTATTTTATGATTTTACTTTAGCCTTTTGATTTGCTATCCGAATCAAAAACTTCTGAAAATTTTGATCCATATCGATGAAATTATCTGCTTCCTCCACCAGCTTCTGTGCACTCGTTTTACCAAAAGCCAGAACCTCCACGTAACAGCCCAAGGCATGCTTGAGATGCTGGACTAGAGGAACAAAATCGCCATCTCCACTGACAAGCACGATTGCATCCAGCTTGGGCGCGAGCTCTATCATGTCCATGGCGATTCCGATATCCCAATCGCCCTTCTTGGCTCCTCCGAAAAACACCTGGAGGTCTTTCGCCTTGACCTCATATCCCAAGCTTTTCAGCGCCTCAAAAAAATTGGCCTCGTCTTTAACGTCAGCCTTGATGACATAGGCGATTGCCCTGATCAGCTGTCTCCTCCTGACTGCTTCCTTGAGGAGTGTCTTGAAATTGACCTTGGATTTGTATATGTTTCGAGCAGAATAATACATATTCTGAACGTCGACGAAAATTCCAACTCGCTGTTTCTCGTAAAGCTCAGGAGTTGATTTCTTGCTCATTGATGACCTTCCTTCTCAATCACTCAGATTTCTTTGTAAGTGTTGAATTTGAGGAATTTAAAATCATAATTCTCATTCCTGAAGAACAATCCCACGAGTTCCCTCAATCACCTCTCCTATCACCCAGGCTTTGGGCCCTGTTTTTTCTAACATCCGGAGTGCACGCCGAGTATTCTGCGGCCCCAGGATCAAGACCATGCCCACCCCCATGTTAAACGTCCGGAACATCTCTCTTTCATTTATCCGGCTTCTCTCCTGAATCTCTCGGAAGATTGGCGGAACAGACCAGGAGCTCTTCTGAATCTTCACTCCCAATCCGCCGGGTAAAACTCTCGGAATATTCTCGATAAAACCGCCGCCCGTGATGTGGGCCATGGCTTTAATGCGGACCTTGTCCTGGATTTTGAGAACCGACTTGGCATAAATCCTTGTCGGCCTCAACAATTCCAGACCGGTTTTTCCTTTCAATTCTTTTGACGAAAAGATCTTGCGGACGAGAGAAAAACCATTGCTGTGGAGTCCGCTGGAAGCGAGACCAAGAACTTTATCACCCTTGCGGCAGAGACGGCCGTCGATCATCTTTTCCCGGCTCACCACGCCCACACAAAAGCCGGCTAAATCAAGCCTTTCTTTTTCATACATTCCAGGAAGTTCAGCTGTCTCACCACCGATTAAAGCACATCCGGCCTCCTGACAGCCCTTTGTAATTCCCTTCATCAGCTCAACCAATCTTTTCTCGTTCAGTTTTCCACACGCGATATAATCGAGGAAAAAAAGAGGTTCGGCTCCGACCACAACAACATCATCCACACACATGGCGACCAGATCAATCCCGACCGTGTCGTATCTGTCCAGCATCTCGGCCAGCAAAAGCTTGGTGCCCACTCCATCTGTAGAGGAAACAAGAACAGGATTTTTTATCGCCTTGAGACGGGGCATGAAAAGACCGCTGAAGCCGCCGACTTTTCCCAGGACTTCGGGTCGACCGGTTTTCTCGATGAGGAGTTTTATCCTTTTGACAAACGCATCCGCTTTGTCTATATCCACACCAGCTTTTTTATAAGTCACGGCAGCCATGCTATCTCTCTCTTACACCAAAACACCTGATTTATATCATCGCTTCTCCCTCAAGTCAATCAATGGGATCAGACCCTTATAACTTTGACAATTTCGGTCTCTGGCTTTGTCAATATTGAAGCCCGTTAGACAGAAATCAAGCTTGTTTTGTTCATCCAGATAAAGCCTGATCCCAAATCTTAATTTATTAAAGTGGCTCTCTTCCATTTTGTGTGAATAAGACTCAATTTAGTAACTCAGAAGAGTATTCAGGGATGGATGAAGCGACATCGGAAGATTTAGCCTTACCCGAACTCCTTGGAGGGGGAACAGCTCCGCTTTCCCCCTTCCAACGCTCGCTTGCTTCCTCGCGCTCGCTGCCTCCCCTTCTCGGACTCGATAGCTCGTCCTGCGACCAAGGGGACATACCCCCTTGGAACCCCCAAACATCGTTTCTCCGTAACGATGTTTTTCTTCAAGGGAATCCGACGGAGTCGGGCCCGAGGACTGTTTGAGAAAGCTCAGGTCAGTGGATTCTGAAAACACGCCACTTTTGCCCCAGCGAGTCAAAAGCGGCTCGGTTTCAGGCTTCGCTCTCCTCACCTCTTCGGTGAGGAACCATGCCCGCTCCGCCTTCAAACGGTTTTCTCACCCACTGCCCTTCGCTTATCCACCGAGAAGGTTGATGAGGGAATGGCGTGAAAAATCTGACTGGAGCAAGGACATCCCTGAATACTATCTGGTTATTTACCCACACTAGATGGAAGAGAACCATTAATGTTATCAAAGTCTGACCCCGCGGAGGTGGGCGATCATCCTGGGCACAACCAGAGGGAGGACATCCGGAAGCATGTGCGGCATCAGGTTGTTCATGACTTTAGGCATCAGATCCGGCATCTGCTCCAGCATGTAGTCAGGCATGGGGATGCGCTCAGCAATCCGGTCCAGCATGGTGGGCATCACTTTAGGCATCATGCGGGGAAGAAGCTTGGGGAACAGGATAGGAAACACCGGCTTCATCAAAGCAAACATCGCATCCCCCAGGAACCCGAGCTTCCCGATAAACCGCATCATCTTGCCCATTCCTAAAGGCATGACATCGAGCAATTCCGGCCACATGGTGGACATCAGATCAGCAAAACCCTGCGGCGTCATCAAAGCGATCATTCCTTCAAAAACAGCCCACTGTTTGGCGACTTCAGGATTCGGGTCCTTGAATTCCTTTCCTAAAGCTTTACAGGAAAAAGCCGCTAGGTCATGTATCTCCACCGGAAGGTTTTTCTTGTCTTTGGAGACTCGCAGCTGAAACTCACAGCATGGACACAAGGCCAGAACTCCATCTGCCTTGATTTCCTCGGCTTCGTCCAGGCGGGACTTTCCAATCTCATGGGCAACAAGTGGCTCCTTTATGAGAGTCAGCACGCTTC
>JGI24422J19971_10000690_pt1 | contig 19359 bp, 15 predicted proteins | sample DeeMarSWOR152_54_FD_19971 | JGI IMG/M metagenome (IMG submission 19971) | reverse complement strand
GGATATCGATTCCCGCCGGACAGGTCCGCTGACACGGCGCGCTACACTCATCGGCAACGTAGGTGTGCTGGCTTCGTCTGGTCTGGGAGCTGAGCCTAATGATGTGCTTGGGGCAGATCTGCTCACAGGTCCCACAGCCCGTGCACAGAAACGGATTGATCTCGGGAAGGCCGTCATCGCCGATGCTCAAGGCCCCAAAGGGGCAGGCTGACACACAGGTTCCCAGGGCCATGCACCCGATCTCACAGAGCTTGCTCCCCCCAAACAGGAGCAGGGCCGCCCGGCAGTCCCTGACCCCGTCATAGCGGAACCGGGTATCGGCAACCTCGGGGCTGTACCAGCAGCCCAACCGGGCAATATCGGGCTCCTTGACCTCAATGCTGACCCCCATGAGCTCGGCAATGGAGAGTGCCACCTCGGGGCCGCCGGCGAGGCAGGCATCGGGGCTCGCCCTTCCCTTGGCGATGGCCTTGGCACAGCTGGAGCATCCGGCAAACCCGCAGGCACCGCAGTTGGCACCGGGAAGGGCCTCGGCAATGGAGAGCACCACCGGATCAACGGCAACGTAGAAGATCTTTGAGGCGATCCCCAGAAGAATGGAGGCAATGAGGCCAAGTCCGGCAATGGCACACAGTCCTGAGAGCAGTGGTAGCATACACAACCTCGCGTTATCTCTTGCTCAGTGCTCCTTACCCCTTTGCCCTGCTTGAGACCAGCAACGAGCAACGAGTAACGAGCACCCAGTATTCACACCAACCCCACGAACCCGGAGAAGGCCAGGGCAATGAGCCCGGCGGTCACCAGCCCAATGGCCGTTCCCTCGAAGGCCTTGGGTATGGCAACCAGGGCAAACCGCTCCCGCATCCCGGCCATGAGCACCAGGGCCAGGGCAAACCCGCAGGCAGAGGCAAAGGAGAAGAAGATCGAGGTGACCAGATCGTAGCCCTCCTCGATATTGATGATGGCAACCCCCAGCACGGCACAGTTGGTGGTAATGAGCGGCAGGTAGATCCCGAGCGCCTCATAAAGCGGCGGTGCGGTTTTCTGGATTACCATCTCAACGAACTGAACGAGCGTTGCAATCACCAGGATAAAGGCGATGGTCCTGAGGTATTCCAGGCTCAGGGGCACCAGGATATAGGTGTGCACGAGCCAGGTGATCATGCCCGCCAGGGTGAGCACGAAGATCACGGCCATGCCCATGCCCGTTGCCGTATCCATGCTCCGGGAGACCCCCAGAAAGGGGCAGTTTCCCAGAAACCGGATCAACAGGATGTTATTCACTAAAACAGCGCTCACCATGAGCAGCAGAAACTCGCCCATTACCGACTCCCTCCCTTCCGTGCCTGAAGCTGGCTGATGAGGTTCATGAGGGCCAGCAGGATCCCCAGGGCCACAAAGGCACCGGGGGGCTTGAGCATGAAGGTGAACGGCTCAAAGCTCGCCCACATGACCGGGATATCGAGCAGGGTCCCCGCCCCCAGGAGCTCACGGATGAGCCCCAGGATAAAGAGCGAGATGGTAAAGCCGATCCCAATGCCCAACCCATCGGCGAGTGAGAGGATGGCGCTCTGCTTTGAGGCGAAGGCCTCGGCCCGTCCCAGGATAATGCAGTTGACCACAATTAAGGGGATAAAGATCCCGAGCACCTTGAAGAGTTGATAGAAGTAGGCCTGCATCACCAGTTCCACGATCACCACGAAGGAGGCGATGATCACGATAAAGGAGGCAATCCTCACCTGGGTGGGGATCAGCTTCCGCAGGAGCGAGACGAACAGGTTACTGAAGATGAGCACGAAGGTGGTTGCCAGCCCCATGCCCATGCCGTTGATCCCCGAGGTGGTAACCGCCAGGGTGGGACAGAGGCCCAAAACCAACCGAAACGGCGGCACCGTCCGCCACAGCCCCTTGGTAAACTCATCCCTGACCGATGATGCCATTAGAAGAGCTCCCCCTTAAACTTGGTTGCATAGCTCACCGCCTGGTTCACCGCGGCCATCACCCCCCGGCTGGAGTACGTTGCCCCGCTGATCCCATCAACGCTCAGCTCGCCTTTCGCGGGAAGCCCCGCAAACCGTGAGGTAAACGCCTCCTCGGTGACCCGTGAGCCGATCCCCGGGGTCTCTGACTGGGTGGTAATGGCGATGCCGGTCAGCGTCTCATCCCTGCTCACCCCCACCATGACCCCGATGGTGCCGTGGTAGCCCTTGCCCTTGCCCTCGATGGCAACGGCAAAGGTCTTACCATTTCGCTTTGCCGGAAAGATGGTGAGCTCAACGGGCCGTCCCCGCTCATCGGTGCCGATGGTGAGCTTCACCCTGTCCAGGATGGGGTCATTCTCATAGCCGGTGAGCACCTTCTTCACCGCAGGCTCCTTGACGAACTTGATGGTCTGATACTCGATGGGGGTCTTGGTGACCCGGTAGATGACCGACAGGGTCAGCCCCGAGGCGGCACAAATGGCGGTTAGGACCACCACCATCCTGATGATCACGCGCACGGCTAGCTCCTCCCGAACACTTTTGGCCTGAGGTTATTAAAGAGCGGCGTTGCCGCGTTCATCACGAGCACCCCGTAGAAGCTCCCGTCGGGATCGGCCCCCCAGAGCCTGATAATCATGGTGAGCACCCCGGCCAGAAACCCAAACAGCAGCATCCCCCGTGGGGTGACCGGTGAGGTCACCGGCTCGGGGGCGAGGAAGATGGCGGTGATGAGCACCCCGCCGGTGATCAGGTGAAAGGCAACCGGCGGGTAGAGATCCGGGTTGATGGCCCGCAGGATCACCGCACAGATGGTAATGCCAAGGAGAAACGAAACGGGTATGTGCCAGCGGATGAGCCCCAGTGCAAGCAGGAAGATCCCCCCGGCAAGAAGCGCAGCCCCGCAGGGAGCCCCGATCCCCCCTGCCTGGTTTCCCAAAAAAAGCTCAACCAGCTTATAGGAGTAGAAAAGCGCCGGGTCCTCCTTGATGGCCATCAGGGGCGTTAAGACCTGCTCAGTTGTGTGGGGGGAGAGAAAGAGGCTCATCCGATCCCCCCAGCTGAGCTTTACGACCACCCAGCTGACGAGCACCGGGTTGAAGGGGTAGGTGCCGAGCCCGCCAAAGACCATCTTTCCCAGGATAACGGCAACCCCGGCGCCGATCACCGGAATCCACCACGGAACACTCGGCGGACATATCAAGGCAAAGAGCAGCCCAGTGAGCGCCGCGTGGTAGTCACGGTAGGTGAGGGTCCGGTGGGTGAGGTACTCGATGATCGTCTCTACCACAACTGCCGTTGCCACGGCGATCAGGATGGTGATCAGGGCCCTGACGCCAAAGAGGTAGATCCCCATGAGAGACGCGGGGGCGAGCGCTATGATAAAGGCGAGCATCATGCGCTCAACCGAGATGGCACCCCTGAGGTGGGGGGACATGGATACGGTGAGGTTAGCTGGCTGCATGGATAGATCCTTAGTCCTCGGCGATAGCCATAAAATCTTGTCCGAGCTGTTGGCCTCTGTAAAAATCCGAAATCCGAAGCACGAAACCCGAAACAAATTCAAAATTCGAGTGACCTAAATTCAAGGCCCTAGATAGCGCTCCGCGCAGATTTGCGTATGCTTTGGCCATTGTGATTTTGATATTTGACATTGTTTCGGATTTCGAAATTAGTGCTTAGAGTTTTTATCCCGTAGCTTTCAGGTGAAACTCCTTGAATTGTTCCTTCCTCATTGGTTCTAGCGTTCCCCGCTCAGCGCTCCATCAGCTGGTGTTTTGCGTGCCGAAACAGGTGCACGAGCGGCCGTCTGGACGGGCACACGTAGTCACAGCACCCGCACTCGATGCAGGTAAACAGCCCCAGCTGCTCGGCCCGCTCAAAGCGGTCCTTGGCGCAGTAGAGCGAGAGCACCCCCGGCAGCAGGTTCACCGGGCACACCCTGACACAGCGCCCGCAGTTGATACACTCACGATACCCCTCGGTCAGGGTGATCTCACCGTGAGAGAGGGCAAAGAGCCCCACCGCCTCCCTGGTGAGGGGGACGCTGAGATCATACTGGGCCATGCCCATCATGGGGCCCCCGACAACCACCTTGGCAGGGGGCTCGGAGAACCCACCCACCGCCTCGATCACCTCGCTCAGCGGGGTTCCGATCCGGGCTTTAACGATGCCTCTCCGCTCAAGGGCGCCTCCCCCCACGGTGATCAGCAGATCAACCGGGGGCCGGCCCGTCGTGAGGGCCTCACCCACCGAGATGACGGTATCGAGATCATAGAGGGCCACCCCCACATCCCGGGGGTGTCCGTAGGGAAGGGGGATCTCCCGTCCGGTGAGGTTCTTGACGAGCACCGGGGCACAGGCGGCGGGATACCGGGTGCCGGGGATGCCCACCAGCTTCGTGGTCTCCTCCTCATCGGCACGAACGAGTGTTTCAAGCTGGGGAAAGGGGCCGAGGCCCTTATCCACCACAAAGATGGTTTTCTCCGCCCCGGTGATGGATCTGAGCGCGGTGATGCCAACCGGAAGGGCTGGCTGCTCGGCGTGTGCCCGGAACCGGTTGACCGCAAGGGCCGGTTCCGGATCGAGTGCGGTGATCACGAGCGTGTCAAGCCGCTGCACCACCCGCCTGCCATCGGTGGTGAGGTGGGTTTTGGGCTGATCCAGGGGCACCAGATCCCCCTTAAGGGGTGTGGGGATTATCCCCCGGGTGATGAGCCCTGCCTCATCGATGCGCTCAAGGAGCTCTGAGGGGCTGAGCGTGTCAGCTGCTGTACTCTGCTCAGGGAACGCCCCCCAGGTATCCTCTCCATCACCCTCGATGGTGATGGCGGGAACAACTGCTCCGGTGAAGGTTTCTCCCTCCTCGATACTGAGTACCTTCCCTGAGATGGTGGCGTGGATGGGGATGCCGCTGTTTCCCCCTGAGGTGGCGATCACCTGGCCCACGGTGACCGCCTCACCGATTGACACGGTGGGGGTTGCCGGGGCTCCCAGGTGCTGTTTTACCGGAAGGGTTACCTTGCCGGGAAGGGGAGCCTCGATGAGCTCGGTGTCGGTGAGCTCACCGCGGGGCAGCGTGATTCCTCTGGTGAACAGGCCCATAGCGTATCCCTGTGGGGGTTGAGATTATATGTGGCTCTCAAAGGGGATGGGCGCTGAACAAACGCCATCCGAGCCTCGGCGTCAAGCTAGGTGACTGGTCGTGATCCTAATGTCGCCGATGCGTTAACTTGAAAACACTCTGTCTATGGCTTAGTTTTCTGATGAAACGTTCAAGCGGATAGCTGAGTGCTGGGCAAAATTTGCCCCTTCATACATTACCGAAAGCTGATTTGTCAAACAGATTTTGAGGAAATATGTGACACTTTCCGGGTCCTGGCAAATGAACTTGACGGGCGCACAGAGGTGTGATTGAATCGCCGATGGTACCACTAGGATTTGATGGGGAAGCAGAATGGATGTAGGACTGCTCAGAGAGCTTCTGAGTAAGGTAAGAGAGGGCACGGTTGAGGTAGATGAAGCACTCGAAAAACTGAGAACCTTACCCTTCGAGGATATTGGGTTTGCCTCCATCGATCACCACCGGCACCTGAGGAGGGGGTTTCCAGAGGTCATCTATGGTAGAAGAAAGAGTGTCGAGCAGATCATCACGATTATGGAAAGGATGGTGGAGCGGGGGGAAAACGTTCTCATTACGAGACTTGCGGATGGAAAGGCGAAGATTATTCGAGGGCGTTTCCCCGAAAGTCAATACCACCCTAACGCACGCATCCTCACCCTTGCTACAAGATCCATAGATAAGGAAGGGAAGGGCACCATCCTCGTGGTTAGCGCCGGGACCGCGGACATACCCGTTGCCGAAGAGGCCGTAATCACGGCTCAGTTTATGGGCAATGAGGTCCAGACCCTTTTTGATGTTGGTGTTTCGGGACTGCACAGGATTCTGGAGAATAAGGACATTCTCATGCAGGCCAGTGTGATCGTTGTTGTTGCTGGGATGGAGGGAGCATTGCCGAGCATTGTTGGGGGTCTGGTGAATAAGCCGGTTATTGCAGTTCCCACCAGCGCCGGATATGGTGCCAGCTTCGCGGGCATATCCGCTCTTCTTGGCATGTTAAATAGCTGTGCCTCAGGGGTAACGGTAGTAAATATTGATAACGGTTTCGGAGCCGGGTATGCTGCCAGCCTGATAAACCGGTTATAGATAGGAAGTGCCTAAAATGCCTAAAGTTTGAAGTGCTTAAAGTTAAGAATGGTTTGATCCTTAATCTTGGTCCGTCTGTTGTACTCACTATTCACTTTAGCTCATTTCAAATTTGAAGGACGTGAATTCAAAAACGTAGTTCTGTGTCTAAGTTTTACGTACTTTAGCTCACTTTAGTCACTTAGAAACTTATCTTTTCCTCGCCTCATCCCTTATTTCCTGCACCATAGCCTTCAATGTGCCTACCTTTTCAAGTGCTTCTCCGTTCCAGCAGGGAAAGATTGAGTTATTGTGGAATAGCGGGTCTGAGGCCAAATCAAAACGAGAAACGGTCACTGCCTCCTTCCACATCTCCGTGTGAGGTATCGGCGAGTACTCACTGAGGTAGGGCAAAGTTCCCACCCTCCCAGCGTGGGTGATCGTTTCAGCAACCTGGTCAGGGGTTTGCCTGGGAAGACCGATGAGGATGTACGAACCTATTTGATCTGTTCTAAAGCCCGCCCTCTTTAGGTTCGCAACGGCAAGCTCGTACTCCCCCTTGCTGAACTTTTCTCCCAGCCTCCTGTGGAGCTCTATATCGGAGGTTTCCAAGCCCAATCTGATCGATCTGAACCCCGCCTTATAGAGGAGCTCTGCTGTTTCCCGGCTTATGTGGCTGATATGAACCCCGTTGGGACAGTGGAACCTGAGGCGTAGATCGCTGCGGAGCACCTGGTCTAGAAAGACACAGATGTGGGTCGTGGCATCCACAAGAAGTGCATCGTCATAGAAGGCGAAATCCACGACATGGTACTTCCTATGCCAAAAGGCGATCTCCTCGAACAGTTCGAGGGGGGCCCTTTTGCTAAAATGCGGGATGAGGTAACCTGAGGCGCAGTATGAACACCGAAACGGGCATCCAGAGGAGCCCAACACACAGATGTAGTCTATACTTCTAAGGAGGTCGAATGCAGGATAGGGAGAGAAAGGATCAACCTTTTCATCAACCGAAAAATCTGCTATGTTTTGCTTCAAAAATCGGGCTAATTCTTTGGGCCAGAATTGGAGCTGAGAGGAGATAACCAAATCGGCACGTGAATGCCTGGCGGCGTGATCTGCGCACAAGGTTGCATAGATTCCACCCAATATGACCGGTACATCTGGATATATCTCCTTACAGAGGCGAATAGCCTCGAACACTCCTGGGTACCAGTAGGTCATAAGGGAGGTGACAAGCATGGCCGCCGGCTTGCCTATCTGCTCTAATTCCTTTGCAAATACCCGGGGTGTTATCCCATAGCGACTGTAGGTCCTTGGAATAGCTGCTAACTGGGAAGGCTTGGTAACACTTTGCTTCCAGAATTTCCCTGTTCCATACTGACGTCGAACGGGTTTTTTAGCGTCACCGGCTTGCAGCATGAGCGGATTGTGCACATCGAGACAATCCAAAAGGTAGACCGCAAACCCTTGTTTCCTCAGTCTGGCTGCCAGATAAAGCAAACCGAGCGGTTTTGCCCACAGATCGTATGCTGCAAAATCATAGACCCATGGATTGATAAGAATAAGCTTCTGTTTCATACTGGTTTTATTATGTGACGCCCATCGATTTGGCAACAGAAATCGTGGGTGCGGAGGATCTCTTCTGTGAGAGCCGTAGTGCAGCGGGTGAAGACGGCTAAGGTAGTCGTGGAAGGGGATGTAGTGGGCGAGATCGGTCCCGGTCTCCTGATACTCTTGGGCGTTGGCGAGGAGGATGCGGATGAGGATGCTGATTACCTGGCCTCTAAGATTGCTCACCTGAGAATCTTTGGTGATGATGAGGGAAAGATGAATCTGTCGCTCTTGGAAACTGGGGGAGAGGCTCTGGTAGTCTCGCAGTTTACCCTCTGGGGGGACTGCACCAAGGGAAGGAGGCCGTCCTTTGTTCGGGCAGCTGATCCGGGTGTGGCCAATGGTCTGTATCAACAGTTCATCACCCTCTTAAAGGGAATGGGCATACGGGTGGCTGAGGGAAAATTTCAGGAAATGATGGATGTCCACCTTGTGAATGACGGACCTGTTACCATACTGCTTGATAGCGCCAAAACCTTTTAGGCAAGGAAGAGTTTATCATGGATTATGATGACGAAGGATATTCAGAGAAAACTGATGAATTGGGCCTGCCGAAGCCAACGGAGGCGAAAAAGAAGGTGAGAAGATTCTCTACGGTCAGGTGGGTTATCATCATTCTCGTGATTATCTATTTTCTGTTGACGACTTACCGAGTTCCCCTGTTGATGCAGCTGGGTAAATACCTTATTGTCGAACACAAGGCGAGCAAAGCTGATGTCATTGTCTGTGTCGCCGGGGAGGATGTAGAGCGGGGGCTCGCAGCCGTTGATCTATACCGGCGAGGTCTTGCACCTTACATCTTCCGGGCAAAGGAGGAGAAGCCAGATGGGTTTGATTACCTGAAGGAGAAGGTCGAGGACTATCCTGGTGGCTTTGATCTGTTCAGCCTGATCGTGAGGGGTTTTGATATACCCGACAAAGCGATCCTCACTGCGGACGAAAGGGTGGACAGCACCATAGATGAGGCCAGTTTGGTCCGCAGGGTCGTGCTGGAAAGGGGGTTCAAGTCAGTTATCATAACCACCTCCCTTACCCATTCTCGCAGAACCTGGCTGACCTTTAAGAAGGTCTTTAAGGATGATGAGGTGAAGTTAACCTCGCTTCCGTCCCACTATCAGAAGTTCGATCCAAAGGACTGGTGGAAGAAAAGGAGATACCTTCGGGACGTTATTATCGAATACCAAAAGTTGATCTATTATAAGATTGCTTATCTTATATGATCCTGTGCGTTGCTTGTCGTCAGTAGTCCGTCGGAAGGGATTACCATCCCCAGGCTAAGGGAGGGGAGGCATGCTTTGATTTCACTCCGCTGGCAATGGCCTGAGCTTCCTCAATCAGTTTCAGGTTTTCACCTGTAGACAGTTCGGCCTTGCATTGTTGGCTACTGTATCGCATATAGTGATGAGATCTTGGCCGAGGTGGGAACCTTATTAGGGGGTAACGGACATTGATTATGTAAACCCTATCCCCTTCATTAGAAGGGTGGGGCTTTGTTCTTTTAGGGGTATTAAAAGCCGGTGTTTTATTTGAGAGAATATTTGAAGTTTTGACTAGCAGAGGTGATCTATACTCTCACTAAATTAGAGATTCTGGCAAGAAATCGCAAATCTTGGATTGTAGCTGGAAAGCCCCACATATTGTGGACCCCTTTGGTAAAAGAATAGATATCTTTTCCTAATTCCTGTCTGTCCTATGTTTCTACGTCACCTTCCTAAAGTCACTGCCTGTCTTCCTTTAAGAAGGTAATACTGAATTTTCTGCGTATTTAATACTTAGAAAATTCAGTGTTGACTTTTGTGGCTACTGTGGCATTCTAACAAATGTATCTTGCGGGATAATGTGAACCCTAGCCAAGGGTGAACCATGGATTGAATCAAGACCCCATTTCTCAGATAGAGAGGTGGGGTTTTTAATGAAAATAATTCAATGGCAGAAAAACTTGATGAAAAAGATATTGGTCAGTTATGGGGAACTTTTAAGGGCAAATTCGATACAAGTAGATGCGCTCTCTCAATTGCTTATAGCGAGATGGATAATACCAGAGCAAGAGTTCTTCGCCAAACTGAAAAAAAGTTCAAAGTGACTGGGAGAGCAAGAAAGGGACTAAGGTTTGATCGAGCAATTTCGGTAAAAAGCTTCGCCTTTTTTCGTTAGAGGAGGTGATCCTTAGAGAAAGTTCTATATAGTAGTTCAAAAGGGGTTTTAAGCTTTGAAATTAGCATCCCAAAATAAATAGAAGGAGGAATAAAATGGCAGAGGAAGAATTCTATGGTTGGACGGGCAAGGTACTCGATGTGGACCTGACGGCCGGTAAGGTCGAGGTCAAAGCCCTTGATGAGGTATGCCCCGACTACAAGGACTACGTCGGCGGCCGAGGACTGGGGGTCAGGATGGTTTACGACGCGGTAGGGCCAGATACGGACCCGCTTGGCCCTGAAAACGTCCTGGTGTTCGCCACCGGCCCGTTGACCGGAACGAGCGTGTCCAGTTCGGGAAGGTTTAACTTGGTATCGAAATCCCCCCTGGGCCGCCCGGCGGCTGGCAAGGATACCCGGGGGTTGATTTTCGACTCCCACTCCGGAGGGGACTGGAGCGAGGTGCTGAAGCACGCTGGCTTCGACGCCATGATCTTCAGGGGGAAAGCGGACAGCCCAGTCTACCTCTGGATCGAGGATGGGAAAGCCGAGATCAAGGACGCAAAGGGCCTGTGGGGCAAAGGCACCTATGAGACCACAGCCGCCATCAAGGAGGAGATCGGCAAGCCGGGGATAAAGGTCGCTTGCATCGGCCCAGCGGGAGAGAATCTCGTCAAGGTCGCGGCCGTGATCAACGACGCGGACGAGCTGGGATACGGCCGGGCCTGTGGAAGGGGCGGCGGGGGCGCGGTCATGGGGTCGAAGAACCTCAAGGCCATCGCCGTCAGGGGGACGCTGGATCTTAGGGTTGCAAGGCCGGGAGAGCTGCTGGCTGCGGTCAGGGAGGAGTTCAGCAAGATCCAGAGTGACGCCGTGTGCGGAACGGGCCTGCCCACCTACGGCACCGCCATCCTGAACAACGTAATCAACGGATCTGGTTTCCTGCCCACGTGCAACTTCCAGTGGGGAATGTTCAAGGAGGCCACCAAGACGGGCGGAGAGGCAATGGGAGGCGAGGTACCAGAGGTGCCTAAGACCCTCACCACAACGAGAGGTTGCTGCCGAACCTGCGTCATGCACTGTGCCAGGGTGACGAGCATCCCAGAGGCAGAGCGCCCGGATTATGTGACCATAGGTGCAGGCGAGGGGCCTGAGTACGAAACCACCTGGGCCTTCGGGGCTACGTGTGGAGTGGACAACATATTCGCCATAGAGGAGGCAAACTTCCTCTGCAACGAGCTCGGGCTGGACACCATCTCCACCGGGACCACCATAGCCTGCGCCTTCGAGCTGTGCCAGAAGGGAGCCCTGGACCTCTCCGAGGTAGGATATACGAAGGGGGAGAACCCCTTCGGCGATGGGAAGGCCATGGTCGACCTCGTCAGCAAGATCGCTGCCAGGGAGGGCCTGGGCGACGAGCTGGCCGACGGCTCGAAGAGGCTGGCGGAGAAGCGCGGCCGCCCTGATCTCTCCATGTCCGTGAAGAGCCTCGAGTTCCCGGCCTACGACCCGCGCGGTGCCCTGGCGCACGGGCTTGCCTACGCCACCTCGAACAGAGGGGCATGCCACGTGCGTGCCTACCTTATAGCGGCGGAGGTGCTCGAACACTATATTGGACTGTCGCCGCCCGATATCCCTGAGGCCACAGCGGAGTATAGGCTTTCGAAGGACGGGGACAAGACGGGCCTAGTGTTGGTCTTCCAGAACCTCACAGCAGCCATAGATTGCTTGGACGAATGCCTGTTCACCGTCTTCGCCATTGGAGCTGAAGATTACGCTAAAACGCTGTCCGCAGCGACGGGCATTGATTACACGGCTGAAGACGTCCTAAAGGTGGGGGAGAGGGTCTGGAACCTGGAGAGGCTCTTCAACATCCGGGAAGGGCTGACCAAGGACGACGACCGCCTTCCCCCTCGCCTGGAGGAGGAGCCCATGCCCAACGAGGTCTACTCGGCGAGGGAGAAAAAGGCCCTCAAACCCCCGGTGGAGGTAGCACCCCATGGACAGGTAGAGAAGCAGCCCACGGCTGGCAGCGTCTGTCCCATCCCCGAAATGCTTCCGGTGTACTACGAGAAACGCGGCTGGGACGAAGAAGGCGTTCCAACCGACGAGAAGCTCGAGGAGCTGGGGCTAACCTGGGTAAAGTAGAGATAGGGGTGGAATGGGATGAGTTTGGAGGGCCACTTGAGGCTCCAACCAGATGTCTTCATCGAGTTGGGGCCTCTTGCTTGCCTTTTATCTCAGGTATCGAAAAGAATGTGACGAACTCAAGTCTCGACGGAAGAGTGATATAGTTTTCTCTCCCATACACAAGACACACAATGAGGTCTGCGCTTCACAATCTGATTACAAGAATAATTACTACCTGTTATATAAAAAGCCGTATGGGTAGGATAATATCACAATTGATAATAGCCGTATGAAAATACTTACAGGCTACTATAAGAGATATAAATTTGTATATGACCTGGAACTGATAAACAGACGCGGAACGAAGCTATACAAAAAATATATTTTTGAAGTAGATAAGTTCCCATTTGGATACCGTATAGTTGATTTTTATGAGCGCTGATCTCAATGTTGATCGTCCTTTAATAGTATAGATTTCTGCTATTAGTCATAGCCAGTAACACTCCGCTTATGCTTTGGATTACTATCCCTAGCCTTCAATTCGACTACCATAATATCTCGCAGCAACGACATCAGCATTAGAGAGGATGACATTTCTTGGTTTAGGCCTACTACTTAGGCGCTAGCCAGGATCGCCTCAGAACGTCCAGCCTTTTCTTATCCCGTGTTTAGCTGCGATAAGTTTGATTTTTCCATTCGATTCAGATAGAAATGGGTGCGCCTGGGGCGCAAGTTTGTGTCAGAAACTATCAAAAACAGTACCTACTACAACGCTAACTTATTGAAATCCTTGGTGGGTGTGTATTTTTGGGGTACACGTTACATGAATATGATAAAAATCATGGGACAGGTTGTTTTGATCACAATAATCATGTCCAGCGTTTCCTTTGCAAGCACCTATTCTCTTGGGCTCAATGCAAGCCACTCAGCTTTCGAAGCAAGGTTTGGAGCCGCGCTCCCTCTTGAGAAGGGCTTTTTAACAACTGGTATTGGTGCCGCTTATAGGGATGATTATTACAAACTAGCAGATCTGAAACTGACCGTACGTAAGGGCATATTGTTACCCGAGTTAAGGTTTGACCTAGGTTTTAGGGGTGTGTTGGGAAAGGTAGAAAAGGATTATAGAGATGGTGATCTGATGGCCATAGGTCTTTTATTTTCAGGACAATATACTATTCGTGAAACCATTTCGCCCATACCAATAGATATGTCAGTGGGTTTCTCCTTAGCCCCAGAGGCCCTTTGTTTTAAGGATTCAGAGAGGTACCGCGAGGTTAGAGCCAGCCTTGATTTCCGTATTGTCGAGAATGGAGCAATTATCCTGGGGTATCGATATATCAAGGTTCAACTAGATGACGCCCACGGTCAGTGGGAAATGTCGGACGGGAGGATATTTGTCGGTTACCAACTAAGGTATTAGGAACACCACTATTCTTTCTTCTCGGTGATTTCCATGTGCTCCTTTGACTTCAGTTTGGCAATAAGCTCCTCAAATGACGAGCCGGCAAGTATCTCGTTGAACTGTGCTCGGTAGTTTTTGGCAAGGCTGATCCCTTCAATTGCTATGTCACAGACAAGCCAGTCGCCCTGTTTGTTTTTAAGAAGGTAATGTATGGGAAACTCAGTGTCCTTATTGATTATGACCTTAGTCTTTAATACCGCATAAGGCCCTTTCACGGTTTCATTGAGGTAGACGATGTTTTTTCCGGAAAAGCTCTCTGCCTTTGCCAGGTAATCATCTATTTTTTTTATGTACGTGCGTTCCACGAGATCACTGAAGACCTCAACAAACTCCTTCTTTTCTTGTTCGGTCCTTTTTTGCCAATGAGCCCCTAATGCCCTTTTGGCGAATTCCGTCTCGTCAAATCTTTGTTTGGCCAGTTTGAGGAGGGTGTTTTTTCTTTCATTCTCCTTGCCAGGTGTTTTGAGAGACGGATCATTAAGGACTTCGATGATCTGATCCAGGGCTCCTTTAAGAGAATCTGTGACTGGCCCTGGTGCGGCCCAGGCTGTAGAAGATAGAAATACCATCAGCACAAAAAGCACTGCTGCATACCCTTTAATAAACCTGCCCCATTTTGTTGTCATTGGTTCTCCCCACCTTACATGCGTTGTGAAATATCGCATTTCATAACGAATTCATGTCTTGGATATCTGATATTCAAAACCCATATTTGCTTCTAGGGTGTTCGAAGGGGTTTAGCTAATGGCAAATAAATTCTCTACTATAGAGTATACGAAATTCAGCACTCAGGCACTATGACTTTTGAATGGTCTCCAAACCAAAATTAGTTTTGGCAATAATGCCAGGACGGATAACAATGCCACAAACATGGCCAGTCCGGTAAAGACACCAAAGTAGATAGTCGGAAGGAAATTGGACAAGACCAGTATGGAAAAGCCGAATATAATTGTCACCGAAGTGTTAAGGATAGCTCTGCCTACAGTTCCATGACATTGATGAAGGGTTTCGGGATAGTCGTCATTTCTGGCAAGCTCCTCTCTAAACCTATAGATGTAGTGAATGCTGTTATCGATCGCTATACCCATTGTGATAGCAGCAATTGTTATGGTCATTATATCCAGGGGAATGCCCAGCAAGCCCATTATTCCAAGCACTACGCCTACTGCGAGCAAGTTGGGAATAATGCCGATGATGGATAGGCTGACTGACCTGAACAAAATGAGTAACATGATCCCTATGCCTAACAACACGATGCCCAATGTAAGGATTTGGGATCTAAACAGACTTTGCAACATATTGTTGTATATAACGAGCATTCCGGCAACTGTTACGTTGCTCTGTGAAAGGCCAAAATTATTGCTGAGATCACTGCTGATTTTTTCCAGGAGTTCTCTTCTTCTTAGATCGTGCAAGGAGTCTATAACCCTAACGGAGATCCGCGCTTCATTATTATCGACGGAGACATAAGGATCGACAATCTCGGATCTAATTCGTTCGGGGACCTTTTTATTCAAAACTCCCAGTTCAACGCCACCAAATTCCTCCCCTCCATGGAGCTGCTCGGCAACCCTGATGATAGAGGCAAGGGAGAGGACTTTTCCGATCTCGGGGAGGCTAGCTAAATAGTCATGAACCTCCTTAATTCTCTCAACTTTGAAAGGTGTAAGCCAGTAATCTCGCGGGTCATACTCTCCGGCCCAGTCGTCTAATTCAAGGAAATCCTCGTCACCGGTCTCGGCAACAGCATCATCTGGTGCGCTTTTGCCCTCCTGCTCACCGAAGTGAAGTATAACGTCAAGTGGCATTGTGCCACCGAGCTTGTCATCTATTAATTTCATCCCCTGGTATATTTCAGTCTTCCTGCTGAAGTAATCTATGAAGCTATTTTCCACCCTAAGCCTACTAATACCGATCAGGCTTATGCCTGCGAGTAAAATTGATAAAATAATCACCTTACGCCCATGAAATCTTGCAATCGATGCGAGTCTCAAGGTGATTGCGGGCTGCCTTTTGTCAGCAATGGTGTAGCTGGATTTTTTCAGTAGCATCAAAACAGAAGGGAACAATAGAAATGAAGTCAAAAAGGTTACACACAAACCTATTGCCATCATCCATCCAAAATCAATGACAGGCCTAATGTCGCTTAATACTAATGAGCTGAAGGCTAAGATTGTTGTTAATGCGGCGTAAAGACATGGCCACACCATCCTCTTAGCGGTGGTAGACACAACGTCAACCTGAGCATCCGAGGGCATATCTCTACAAAGCTGCCTATAACGAACGGCCAGGTGAATGTTCATTGACATGGTCAGTATCAACATCAAGGAAATGAAGTTTGATGATATGACAGTGACTTTCCAGTTGAGAAAGCCAAGCATGCCTATCATGAACAACACTGCAAAAAAACAGCTCAACAGTGGTAAAACCACCCATCGTATCTGACGGAATATAATGGTGAGCGTTGCAACTATGAAAATGAAAACACCAAAGCCGAATATCACCAGATCATTCTTAATGAATGTAATCATGTCATCGGCGACCATTGGGACTCCACCCAAATGCACCGCCGCATCTTTCTTATAGGGCCGTATAGTCAATCGAATCTTCTCGATATCCTGATGTCGCTGCCTATTAAGAGCGGCATAGTAATCCTCATACTCGGCCATATATTTTTCCAATTGAGTCTGCTCTTTCTGGCTGAGTGTTCCAGACCTCTTCTTAGTCAAAAGTTGATCCCTTTTTTTCACGAGTTCTGAAAAATAGGTGTCCTTTGTTAGGTAGATTATTAAGGCGGTGGTTTGACCGTCGGCGCTAAGGACTAATTCCTTATATATTGGGCTTTCCAGTATTTCTTCTCTTGCCCTTTGGCGATCAACAGCAGGATCCTCCAGGGTCTTAACATTTTCATCTCTAATTTCTGAAAGTCCGACGCCAGAAGCTTTTAGAAGGGGGATATCAAGAAGTGTTACGACCGAGTCAACTCTTTCTAACGACTTCAATTCCTCTCTTAACTCCTTTAGGCGTTTCAGTGGGCCGTCGGAGAATAAGTCCTTATAGGGGGTAAACGTTACAACTAAGAATTCCCTGATGTTGTACCGGGTATTAATCTCACGAAATACTTTTAGATCTTTATCATCTTCTAATAATAGCGTATCGGGAGAGGCATCGAGTTTAAAGTCTTTGGCATGATATGAAAAAAACGAAAGCAACAATAAAAGCACTATAAGCACGACTTTGGGATGCCCTAGGACAATTCTGGCATAGACTTTTGAAAAACCGTTGATCATAGTTGATTGGCCTTCTGATCTAATGAAACTCAGAGGATTTGCCTTCTCGTGCCAAATTCAGGAGGCTGGTGCCTGAGCCCCTGAAAGGGAGTAAGCCTTTCCCGCTGAGCGCTTTAATAGGAACTGGCTTCTATCTTAAAAAAGTATAGGGTGCAGGCCCTTTCGGAGTCAACAGAAAATGCCACTGCTCTGGAGAGTTGCCCCAAAGCAATGTGATAAGGGGTTCACAGCCACAACATCACGAGTCTGATTTGAACTTGACACACAACCATCAATTCCCTATCCTCCTTTCCACAAGAAAACGGGTGCCGACCATTTGATGGTGGGGCCAGTGCACAATAGTGAGCTGCCCTGTAGAGAGGTGAGGAAAGGAGCAGAAAATCAATTGAAACATGTAGCATTTGCCCTCCTAATTCTTGCCCTTTGCTTAGTTGGGTGTGCACACAAACAGGTTGCCGATCCTTCCTCCAGCTCGCCGGACGGATCATTCCCGCCAGCCGGATGGCGGGCAGGTCATGACAACAAGAAACCGACTCTATCCACATCAGATCAGACTCCATCGAACCGTGGGGAAGGTGACGATGGAAATCTGGATTTTTTTGACGAAGAGACCGAAGAAGAGGTGGTGGAAGTCGCAGATCCGCTATTACCTTTGAACCGTGCTATGTTTCACTTCAACGACAGATTGTATTTCTGGGTCCTAAAGCCCGTTGCAAGGGGATACAGGGCTGTGATACCCACGCCTGTGAGGAGCGGGGTCAGAAATTTCTTCCATAACCTCACCATGCCTATTCGGATGCTTAGCTGCATCCTGCAGGGAAAGGGGCGCGCAGCCAGTGCAGAACTAACGAGTTTTCTGATAAACAGCACTGTGGGAGTCCTTGGGTTTGGAAACCCCGCCAAAAGGTGGCCCGAGCTGAATCCCAGCGATGAAGATTTGGGTCAGACCTTCGGAACTTATGGGATCGGCAACGGGTTTTACATCGTGTGGCCTGTTCTGGGCCCCTCCACCCTGCGTGACTCGGTGGGGATGGTCGGAGATTGGTTCTTGAATCCTGTCTCATATGTGAGTCCCACCGAGGCATACTTGGGCATAAGGGCCGTTGATACTGTAAACGAGACTTCATTTCGGATCGGGGATTACGAATCTGTCAAGGAAGCGGCCATTGACCCATACGTGGCGTTCCGTAATGCCTATATTCAGTATCGCAAAAAGAAAGTGGAAGAATAAGGGAAGTTGTAGAGATTCCGAGGCCCTTATTTGCTGGTCATAACATACACCCCATCCCAGTCGGAAGGCGGAGGATTTTCTTTGAAATCACGGCACCTCTCGATATAGACTTGAGCCGGATAAAAGTTGGGGTCCTTGGCGGCAATATTCTCAAAGATCCGGATTGCCTCCTCCCATTTTCTCGCCTTATACACGTTAACCGCCTTGTTGAATTGGTTTACAATTGTCTCAGGAATTTCAGGGAGTTCTTTAGGGCCTAGGAGGCTGTAAATCCTCACCGGCCGCGTTTTCCCCTTTACCCTCACGGCATCCAATTCCATGCAAACGAATTCGTCTTTCACGCTCTGGTAGGTGGACTCACCAATTATTATATTGGTTCTATAGCTCTTATTGGCCCCCTCCAGCCGGGATCCGAGATTAACCGAATCGCCCATGGCGGTGAAGTCGAACCTCTGTTTCGATCCCATATTGCCGACCAGCATGAAACCGGTGTTTATCCCGATTCGGATGTCGACAGGCTGCTTGCCCTGGTTGATCCACTCTTCATTGAGCCTCTTGAGCTCTTTCATCATCTCAAGGGCTGATAGACAGGCCTTGCGAGGATGGTCCGGTATGTCGAGAGGTGCACCGTATAGGGCCATTATGGCATCGCCAATATATTTGTCGAGTGTACCATCATATTTGAAGACAACATCCGTCATTACGGTGAGGTATTCATTCAATAAGCTTACCAACTCCTCGGGAGTTACCGTCTCAGCAATAGTTGTAAAAGCCTTAATGTCAGAGAACAGGACGGTAAGCTCCTTTCTCTCCCCCCCGAGCTTCAGTTTTTCAGGATGTTTGAGCATCTCATTAACAACGGAGGAGGATACGTAGTGCGTAAATGCACCTTTGATCTTCTTTCGTTCCCTTTCCTCGGTCATATATTTATAAATCGTGTGGGACACGTAAAGGATAGCCAAGGCTGCAAGGGGGTAGGTGATGTTAAGCAAGAGACCGTACCTAACGAAGAAAAGCCTGCTCAGCAATATGTACGCAATGAACAGGGCGACGGCAAAGGGGATTCCCTTAACTGCATTTAGGCGGGGAATGACGAGCCAGGTAATCGCACCCATGAGGATAATAGCGAGGAGATCAAAAACTGCAATCCATTCGGGCTGTATCAAGAACTCCTGTCTCAAGATATTGTCGATTATGGTAGCGTGAGCCTCGAGGCCAGGATATTCGGATGAGAAAGGGGTATTCCTTATATCATAGATGCCTAATGCCGTGGCTCCTACCAGCACTATCTTATCTTTGAACGTTCCCTTGGGAACCTTATTATTAATTATGTCG